>ENA-UOJG01000185-UOJG01000185.1-human-gut-metagenome-genome-assembly--contig:-C47-NODE-185-length-95310-cov-9.031641_pt1 | contig 95310 bp, 84 predicted proteins | sample MGYA00242340_ERZ723887 | MGnify/ENA metagenome assembly ERZ723887 | reverse complement strand
GGCTATTTCAATTGCCAATATATCTATCAATACTTTTTCTGATTTAATTTATAATATTAAAAAAATTACTCAGGCAGTGTAACGCTATAGCTTGCAAGATAATCTGGGTTTCTGACTACCTCATTTGTCGAGCGCAGAGTGTAATCGCCGGGAGTGGCTATTTCAATTGCCAATATATCTATCAATACTTTTTCTGATTTAATTTATAATATTAAAAAAATTACTCAGGCAGTGTAACGCTATAGCTTGCAAGATAATCTGGGTTTCTGACTACCTCATTTGTCGAACGCAGAGTGTAATCGCCGGGAGCGGCTATTTCAATTGCAGACAAATCAGGCGGGATGCTGAATTCTTCTCCGTTTACCTGCATTATAGTGATACAGCCATCGTCCGCCACGGTAACTCTGCCGTAAAGCTGTTTGTCCTCGATGAATTCGCCGTCCTGCGAATAGTATGAAAGACCTATCAGCAGTACCTTACCCATCAGTTCATCATAGCTTTCCGGCATGGATTTTCGCTCCCCTCTCATCCCGTCTCATCATTGACAAGGAAGTAGGCTTCTATAACAGTGCCCTTGGGCACCTCGACGTTGACGTAGTTCATTCCTCCCGAACATTCCGCGCCAGCCTTATGAGCGGCGCCGCCGAGCGGACGGAGGTTGAGCCCGATGGATGCAAGCTTCTTGTTCGCCTTTTCAAGCGAGTAGCCGGTAAGGTCGGGGACTTTTACCATATCATCCTCGTAGCCCTCCTCGGTATAAAGGATGACGGTACATTCCTTCGGCATTTCGGTTCCTCTTAAGGGGACCTGCCTTACTACCGTCTCGCCGTCGCCAACGATGTTGTATTTAAGACCAAGACTTTCTATAGTCGCCATAGCAGGACCGATTTCTGCGCCCTGAACATCCGGTACGGTCACTTCAAGGTCTGCAAGCTCGTCTTCGGTGTATTCGGCGTAATAGCCAAGGTACGGCAGGATCTCGGTGAACACCTCCGAAACTACCGGGGCGGCTACCGCAGAGCCGTAGTAAAGACCGTTTCTTGGCTCGTCTACCATAACAAGCATTATTATTTCAGGGTCGTTGGCAGGATAGAATGCGCAGTAGGAGGAAACATAGGTATCACCCTTGGGGTTTTCATCCAGCTTCTGTGACGTTCCCGATTTTCCGCCGATGTGATAGCCCTTGATATAAACGTTGCTTCCCGAGTTTACGGTTACTACCGTTTCAAGGGTATCCCGCATGATGGCGGAAGTCTCCTCGGATATTACCTGACGCTTGATTGTGGGGGTGAATTCCTTGACTACATTGCCGTCGCAGTCAACAATTTTATCAACTACATACGGGGTGACAAGGTTTCCGCCGTTTACAACCGCCGCATATGCGCATATCATCTGAATCGGAGTTATCTTATTCGTCTGACCGAAGGAGCTTGAAGCAAGGGTTACGGGCGTCATCTGCTCGTAGGTGGCAAAAAGGCTGCTTGTTTCCGCCGGCAAGTCAATTCCAGTTTTCTCCGTCAGACCGAAGGCTTCAAAATATTTTGAGAAATTCTTTGCCCCCAATTTCTGGCCTATGGCGACGAACGCCGGGTTGCAAGAATGGGTCATCGCTTCAACAAAATTCTGTGTGCCGTGTCCGCCGTTAGTTGTCCAACAATGGAATGGTACGCCGTCTACCGAAACAACACCCTTGCAGTAAAATTTGTCGTTTAAGCTTATGGCATTCTCTTCGATTGCCGCCGAGCCGGTTACTACCTTGAATACCGAGCCGGGGAAGTAAAGCGAGGATATCGCCTTATTCGTCCACTGCTTGTTCCAGTAAGACGAGCGCTGGTTAATATATTCCTCCTCGTTGCCGAGGCCTTCCAGACCCGCGAGTATTGCCGCCTGCTGAGTATCATATATCTCGGCAGGCTCGTTGAGGTTATAGTCAGGCTCGGTAGCCATAGCGTATATCGCGCCGGTTTTGGCATTCATGACTATTGCGCAGGCTTTGTCCTTGGGGTTGTTCTGCAAAACTGCGCTTTCAAGTGCCTTTTCACAATAATACTGAATTGTGGCGTCTAAATTTGTATAAATAGAATCGCCGTCGCGGGCGTCATAGCTCTGCTTGTATTTATACTGGAATTCCGCGCCTGTAGCGTCACGCGCGCTGACTATTCTGCCGTCGGTACCGGTGAGATAATCATTATAATAAGCCTCCAGACCGTATATACCGTAGCCGTCGTAATGCAGATGTCCTATTACATTGGCAGCAAGGTCGTTCTGGGGATAATATCTTTTTGCGGTGGGTGTTGCTCCGACCGAGGTTATTCCTGCCTCGGACATCGCGGTAAGTATCTTGGTTGCGGAGGTCTTGTCAACGTCCTTGGCTATTATCTGATAGGCGTTGTTTTTATAGAGCTTCTGCCTTATATCCTCAGGAGCAAGGTTCAGGGTCTCGGAAAGGGTGGAGACAATGTATTCCTCACGGTTGACCTTGTATTCCTCCGGATCTCTGCCTACGACCTCGCGGTACATGGTGGACTCTTTACCCATATCCCTTTCGGCGAAGGTTCTGGGGTCTACGAAAACGGTATAAACTGTGACGCTTTGTGCCAGAACCTGTCCGTTCTGGTCGTATATAGTGCCGCGGTTTGCCTTTACGGTCGTCGCGCGGAACTGCTGGCTGTTTGCCAGCTCCTGATACTTTTCGCTTTCCTTTACTGCGACCTTATACATACTGAACGCCACGAAGGCCATTGCCAAAACCATCGCGGCAAAAATTATGAAATAAAGTCTTCTGCGCATAGATGCGGTTGTTTTATCGGATACTGCCATTTTGTTTCCTTTCCGCTTTTCGCTGATAATCAGACAAAAAAGCTTATTCTGCCCTCTAAACCGCAAGGGCAAATCTTAATGCAACACCGCGCAAAGAGCGGCTGGTGCCTTTGCGCGCAATCTGCCGCGGATTTACCGTCACACTTTGCAAAGCTCCGAGCTGATACATCCGGTATCGGCTAAGGCTTTGTATCGTCTGACGAAAAATCCGACTGACGTATTGCGCACAGTCTTTGTGCGGTGTTGTCTTAACTTCCTGTATCGTGTATATGCACTATACTTATACATTATACTTATTTCGTTATGCTCCCAGATATTCATAGATATTTGCAAACCAGTTCCTTATAATAACGAAAATATTCTTCTTTTCCATCTCAACAACCTCGATGACGGTGTTGCCCTCGAACTCGACATATTCAATCTGTGACTTGTCAAGCTTCTTTAAGCCCAAGGTGTTCTGGGCATACTCCTCAACGTTTTTAAGTGAGGTTCGCGATTCATACTCCGCCGCAAGAGCTATATTCTCCGCTTCGAGAGTTTTCAGCTGATCCTGCAGCTTAGCCGTCTCCCCGAAAAGACGGTTTGTTTCAACCTTGCCGTAAAGCATGGCGAACATCATTGCAAGAACCACCGCCGCCGTAAGAAGTATGCTTTTGGCGCTCTGAGGCTGAACGTTTGTGTTCTTTTTTACCTTTATCTGCGGCTGCTTGGTTTCGGGCTGTTTTGGCTTAGGCTCATAAACAGAAATATCGTAGGCTAAATTTCCCCTTTGAGTCGCCATGGCTGTTGTCATTCCTTTCTTTTTGGCTTTTCGGTTGTTTTCTAATCCTTTATTTTTTCAATGATCCTCAGCTTTGCCGAGTGTGAGCGGTTGTTTGATTCAAGCTCGGCTTGTGAGGGCTCTATCGGTTTTTTGTTGACTAACTTCGCTCTCGGAGTTCTTCCGCAAACGCACACCGGGAATTCCGGCGGGCATATGCATCCCTGAGCAAATGTGGCAAAACGCTGTTTAACAAGTCTGTCTTCAAGCGAGTGGAAGGTTATTACTGCAAGCCTTCCTTTAGGGTTGAGCACCTCAAAGGCTTTATCAAGCGCCTGCGAAAGCTCACCCAGCTCGTTATTGACCTCTATTCTTATCGCCTGAAATGTTTTTTTGCAGGGATTCTTCTCCCTCCGAACCCGGGACGGAACCGACGTTTTTACTATTTCCGCCAGCTCCGCGGTGGATTCGATGGGTTTGGATTCACGCATTTTTACTATATTAGAGGCGATGGATTTTGCAAATTTCTCTTCGCCGTACTCAAATAAAATACGGCAAAGCTCACTGTAGGGGTAGGTGTTGACAACGTCCCGTGCGCTCAAGCCCTCACGGCTCATGCGCATATCAAGCTCGGCGTCGGTATGATAGGAAAATCCGCGCTCGGCATTATCCAACTGATATGAGGACACTCCTAAATCCAGAAGCATACCGTCGATACGCTCTATTCCCAAATCCTTAAGGATATTATCTATATTTCCAAAATGGTCATGCACAACTGCGGCGTTAAGCCCGTAAAGCCTTTCGCGGGCGATTTTAACAGCGTCAGGGTCTCTGTCTATTGCAATAAGTCTGCCGGTTGTAAGCCGCCTTGCTATTTCCCTTGAATGGCCCGCTCCGCCTGCGGTGCCGTCTACATATATACCGTCCGGCTTGATATTCAGCCCGGCGATACACTCATCCAGCATGACCGGTATATGCTTAAATTCCATGACTGTCCCTGAGTCCGTATGCTTAAATTCCATGGTCACTCCAGCGCTGCCATCGCAGCGTACAGGGCTTCGGTGTCAATCGACTGAGTATAATCCTCGTAAGTGGATTTATCCCAGATTTCTGCGACGTCTATCGCCCCTACAACGTAAACATCCTTTATAAGACCGGCGTATTCGCGCAGAGCCTGCGGAACTAAAATCCTTCCCAGCTTATCGGTTTCAACCGGATTTGCGCCCTTTACATAAATATGGGTGAGCATTTCCTTGTCCTTGCCGGGGCGCATTGCGGATATCTTATCTACAAGGGACTGCCACTTTTCTTCGGAATAGGCAACAAGGCGATGGTTTGCCCCACGGGTGAGCATGAACCTTTCGCCGATTATATCGCGGAAGCGCTGAGGGAACGACATTCTCCCTTTTGAATCTATTGTATATGGAAGCTCTCCGCTCATATTTACATTTTCTGGCAACAGGCTCACCCCTTTCTTTACGCAGATACCGCTATTTAACACCAAATACCACTTTGTACATCAATTATACCATTGAGATTCCCAAAATGCAATAGTGAATTTTCTTAGTTTTCTGAGAGAATCATAGAAGTTCATCCGAAAAAACTGTGCAATTTGAACAAATTATATGTTCATCTCATATTAAGACAAAAAAATCGGGAGGCTTCACTTACGCAAAACCACCCTCATCATACCGCTGAATACCAAAAAATCGGTGCAGAATTGCCCAAATTCGGGCTCTGCACCGATAATTTTCTCATATGGCAGGACTATTCATCGTCCTCGTCCTTGTCTTTATCTTTATCCTTATCCCTGTCTCTTTCCTTGCTGTTGTCGTCATCCTCATCATCGTCCGGCTTTTCGTGGACGGTGATATGGACCCTGTCGATTTTCTGTTCGTCGGCAGATATCACTCTGAAGGTAAAGTGGGATATTTCAACCTCTTCGTTAAGGCTGGGTATATGGTCGAGATTCTCCATTACCAGACCGCCTATCGAGTTGCAGTCGGTTTCTATCTCGTCCTCTTCAAGACCTGATTTGTCCAAAAAGTCCCTTATGCTGAGGTCTGCCGAGACTTCGTATTCATCCTCACCGAGGTCTACAAAGGAGGTATCCTCCTCATCAGTCTCGTCATAAATCTCGCCGACAAGCTCTTCTATTATATCCTCCATGGTGATAATGCCCTGAGTTCCGCCGTACTGGTCGACAACCACCGCCATATGGCTCTTTGAGCGCTGCATTTCCTTCATTATATCGGAAATTGAGGTCAGACCGAATATGTAGAGCGGCTTCTGGATTATTTCGTTTATATCACGTCTGCCATGAAGATACATATCGAAGAAGTTCTTTTCGTGGATGATTCCCACAATGCTGTCGATAGTCTTTTCATAAACCGGTAGTCTTGAAAAATGAGAGGTTATGAAAGCTTCCTTAATAGTTTCAACATCGTCCCCTATTTCCACCGCGGCGATGTTCACACGCGGAATAAGGATTTCCGAAACAGAGATATCAGAAAACTCAATGGCGTTTTTAACAAGGTCGCTTTCCGACTCGTCCAGCACGCCCTCATCCTCGATTTCGTCTATCATCAGCTTAAGCTCCTCTTCTGTCATGGAGGGCTGGTCATTTTCGCCGCCGACAAGCTTTACAACAAGGTTTTTAAGCTTGATAAGAAGCCATACCAGCGGAGTGAACGCAACGATCATCCCCCAAAGAGGGTAAGCTATGAACATACAAAACGTTTCGGGATATTCCTTTGCGAGGTTTTTAGGGATTATCTCGCCGAAGATGATAACCAGAACCGTCATCAAAGCGGTACCCACGGCTACATACTTTGAGCCGAAGCGGTTAGTTACCATCAGTGTTGCGACGGAAGCCGCCGCTAAATTTACAATGTTGTTTCCGATAAGGATAGCCGTAAGCGCCTTATCGAAATTTTCGGAAATTTTAATAGCCAGCTTTGCACGCTTGCCGCCGTCCTGTGCTATCGCGCGGAGTCTTGTATCCTTTGCGGCAGAAAATGCGGTTTCTGATGCCGAAAATACCGCAGATAAAAGCAAAAGCACAACTATTATGAAAATATCCATTTAAGAAAATCAAACCTTTCCTGTATCCATAAATTCATTTGGCGGATACATACCGTTTAATATGTATACAGCACGGTCTGCAAGTATACATTCTCATTTCGCCGCAGTACGGCGTCTACCCGCCATGAGATGGGCGGGGAAGATATATCACGATAAGCAGTCAGAAAAATCCCGATTATTGCCTTTTACTACAACATAGATAATCGGGAAGCTGCAAATACACCGCTTATCATATGATACAAATATGCACTTTATATGATACCACAATACTTAGCGTCTGTCAATAGCGATAGAAGATTTTTCCGGATTCTATCGTACAACAAGGCATTTTTCTATGCCGTAGTACTCAAAAAGCCTTACCGCGGATTCATTTATCCGCTCACCAAGCACTGCTATCGGCACAGCCGGCGGGCAGGAAACGCTTGCCCCGGCAAGGATTCGCCCCTCAGCCTGCGCAGTCGGAATCCACTCCTGCACTGACATGAGCGCTTCATACGGGGAGATTGCCGCCTCCATCCGCATAAGCCTTGGCGACTGGATGTCTATAGGCTTGGAGCGAGGTATCGCCAGAAGTGCGGCTTCAAGGCGGCTGTAATCCTCGGCAGCAGTTTCTGAGGAGAACATCATCACCGTGTAATCGGGGTCGGAAAACTCGCAGACTATCCCCTCCCCTGCAAGGATTCCGGCAAGCTGAATTCCGGTATAGCCGTAAGACTTTGGGCAGATGGTAAGCTTCAGCGGCTCCCGAGATATAAGCGTATATCCCCGCTCAGAAAGCCTTTTTTTAAGGGATTCCGCCATTGCCGCCGAGGTACGCATCCTATCGGCAAGCCCCCCATACAAAAGCCCGTTCACAGCGTCCATCGACTGCAAAATAAGATATGACGGGCTGGTAGAAGCGAACACCGACAGCGCATTTTCGGCGTGGTCGGAGAAAAATCCCGGAGCAGTGCGGGAGATATGCAGGTATGCCGCACCGGTAAGCGCGGGCAGGGTCTTGTGCGCGGAATCGCAGACAATATCCGCTCCCAAGTCTATGGGGTGGGCTGATGTTTCTAAGAATTTCAGATATGCGCCGTGGGCGTTGTCAACCATAAGTATACTTCCGTATTTATGGCATAGTCTTGCAATCCCATCTATATCGGCAATATTGCCTATATAATCCGGGCTGGTTATGTAAACAGCCGCAGGGTTCAGCTCAGCCAGCATTCTTTCAAGCTCGGCAAAATCAATTTTGCAGGACAGCACCGAAGAATCAAGCGAGTACAGCCACTTAACGTCTATATCCATCAGCGCCGCGGCGGTTATAAAAGTCTTGTGGGCGTTGCGGGCGGCGATTATCGTTGTGGTTTTTCCCATACTCTTGGCATATAGCTTTGCAAGGTAAACCATCGCCCTTATGCACAGTGATGAACCCTCGGCGGAGTAGAATGTCCGCGCAGTTCCGAACAGTCGGGCGGCGTTATCCTCGCTCTCACGGATTATCCCTTCGGCGTGATAGAGCACGTCCGCGCCGTCTATTTCGGTTATATCAAGGCTTTCCGCGCCTATTATAGACCTTCCCTTGTGCCCGGGCATATGAAGCCTGAGCGAACTGCTCTGGGCGTATCGCTCGACAAAATCGCAGATTGGGGTGTAGGATTCCATATCATTCATCAAGGCTCTTTAAGGCCTCTAAGTATATTGCGCACTCCATCCTCTTGCGGAAGAGCTCACAGCCGCTCTTATACACTCCGCGAATCGAGCCGGTGGCGTGATAAGCGTTCGCGGCACATCCTCCGGAGCAATAAAGCTTCGCCCAGCAGTCGGCACACTCAGGACGGGCGTAGACGTTGCATGCCTTAAACTCCTCCTGCATTTCGTGATTGGTAACACCATCCCAGATATTTCCGAGCTTGAATTTCTCGTCCCCCACGAACTGATGGCAGGGGTAAAGGTCACCCCACGGGGTCACCGCCATATATTCTGTTCCCGAACCGCAGCCGGATATCCTTTTATATATGCAGGGTCCGCCGCTTAAATCTATCATATAGTGATAGAAGGTAAACGGTCTGCCCTCCGAGCGGCGCTTTTGCATAAGCTCGGCAAGCTCTTCATACTGCTTTTTGACGATTTCAAGGTCGCTTTCATTGAGTGCGGATGGGTCATCCGGCGCGCAGACAACAGGTTCCATGCTGAGCTCGTCAAAGCCCAAATCCAGCATGACCTTTATATCCTCCAAAAAATCGGGATTAGCGTGGGTGAAGGTTCCGCGCATATAGTAATTCTTTCCGCCGCGAGCCTCAACAAGCTTTTGGAATTTAGGGACTATCCTTTCCCAGCTTCCTCTGCCGAGGTAGTCAACACGGTATCTGTCATGAACCTCTTTTCTGCCGTCGAGGCTCAGAACGACGTTCGACATCTCCTTATTGGCGAAGTCGATAACATCATCGTCAATCAGCATTCCGTTGGTGGTAAGGGTGAAGCGAAAGTTCTTGCCGGCGTCCTTCTCGACCGAGCGGGCATAAGCTACCAGCTGTTTTACAACGTCGAAGTTCATAAGCGGCTCGCCGCCGAAGAAGTCAACCTCCAAGTTATGCCTATCGCCCGAGTTGGCGATAAGGAAATCCAGCGCCTGCTTGCCGGTTTCAAAGCTCATAACAGCGCGCTCGCCGGAGTATCTTCCCTGCGAGGCGAAGCAGTAGGAGCAGTTGAGGTTGCAGGTGTGGGCAACGTGCAGGCAGAGCGCCTTTACCACGCCGGAAGTCTTCTCCTTAAGCGCACCCGCCATCGGCGCAAAGGTATCGGGAGCGAACAGGCTTCCGTCATCCTTTAAAGATACTATCTCGCCGTAGCAGTCCTTAAGCTCCTGCTCGGTGACCTCGGGGTTGTCCTTGTACTTATCCAGAAGAAGAGATATTATTTCATCCTCGGATTTTGTTTCAAACATTGAAATGATATCGTAGCACACATCATCAACGATATGTATAGAGCCGGAATAAACGTCTAAAACGATGTTTAAGCCGCCCTGTTTGTAGCAGTGTATCATAAATTAAACTCCCTTTACTGGGTCAAAAAAATAACGCCGCCGGAAAATGCGGCGGCATTAAATTTCCAACTATTATTTCTTGTCAGACTTTTCGCACTTCTGGTTTGCAATGCCGCAGCTTGTCTTGCAGGCAGACTGGCAGGAAGTCTGGCACTCGCCGCATCCGCCGTTCTTTGCGCTCTTGCAAAGGTTGCGGGTCTTAAGAGTAACAATATGCTTCATGATATATTACCTCCGTATTAATCAATAATTTTCACCATTATAGCACAGAGTTCGGCTGTTGTCAAGTGATTTGCGCGCAAGGTAATATCCCCCCCAAGCCGAACATATCCCATAATCGGCAGGAGCATAGCTTTCCACAGACTGAAATCCTGAAAAAAAGGCACGCGCAAGCCCGATGATACGAGCCTGCGCGCTGAATATCACCATTTTTATCTCAGCTTTCCCTCCCGAGTTCGGCATTTGTGTCACCCGCGGGCACCACCGCCGGCATGAACCCCGCGAACAGGCTGTTCCGACAGCCGCACTTATCATAATTGCAGAGCGATTTATATATGCAGTCGCTCACTCCCTTGCCTTCCGAATCGTAATAGTTCTCAAAAACAACATTTCTTTTTAAAACTGAGCAGTATCTCAGGCTTGCGTATCTGAAATTACCCATCCTACACAGCACCTTTCAATCAAGAATATTTCTACTAATAATTATATGCAGAATTGTAATTTATAAGCATGACCCGCCATATTTATTTAGTAAAACGGCCGATAATGTGAAAACGGCTGACATCACGGATAATCGCTTGAAAGGATGGATAATCATGACGGCAATACTCAAAACAAAGGAACAAAGAAGGCTCGAAAAGGAAAGAAAGCTAAGGCTTAAGCGGCTTGAAGATGATATCGAGGCGATAAACAAGGCTATTGCGATAGCGGAATCAGGCTTCAACGAGGTGACGGACGTAAGCCTTACCGAAGCGCTGATATTTGACAGAGCCGCACTGGAGGCAAGGCGAAATTATCTTTTGAGGGAAGCGAAGAATGTCCTATCCTGCCGAGTAGAAACTTCGGACACTTAGGACATGATAACAGCCAATGTCCTATCTTGCCGGGTAGAAAAACGGACAAATCGGACATTTCGGACATTTTAACAGGCAATGTCCTATCTTGCCGAGCAGAAAAAACGGACAAAACGGACATTTAGGCATAAAAAAGAACTATTCAGATATATAAATGTCCTAGTAGTGATAATCGGACATCAGTAACAAATGTCCTATTTGTCCGATTTGTCCTATTTTTTAAGTAGTGATAATCGGACATTCACAAAAACGCCGCCCGAGTAATCCCCGGACGGCTGATTGATTATCCACACTATATATTTATATCGCCGCACAAAGTGCTTGCCATAACAGCCTTGATTGTGTGCATTCTGTTCTCTGCCTCATCAAAGACGATTGAGCGTTCGCTCTCGAACACCTCATCGGTGACTTCCATGCAGTCTATTCCGAACTTCTCGGATATCTTCTTGCCGATGCCGGTGCCTAAATCGTGGAAGGCGGGCAGGCAGTGCATGAATACAGCGTTGTAAGCGGCGGCATTCATCAGCTGAGCATTGACCTGATATGGTGAAAGGTCGGTGATTCTTTCCTGCCAAACCTCGTCCGGCTCGCCCATGGATACCCAGACGTCGGTATAGATGACGTTTGCGCCCTTAACGGCTTCGGCGGGATTCTCACAGAGCCTGATACTTCCGCCGGTCTCAGCAGCTATATCCTCGCACTCGCGGACAAGCTCGGGGTTCGGGAAGTACTTTTGGGGTGCGCAGGCGGTGAAGTTAAGACCCATCTTGGCGCAGCCAACCATAAGCGAGTTGCCCATGTTATACCTTGCGTCTCCCATATATACAAAGTTTATGCCCTTCAGCCTGCCGAAATGCTCCCTGATGGTGAGAAAGTCGGCAAGAATCTGAGTGGGGTGAAATTCGTTTGTAAGACCGTTCCAGACGGGAACCGAAGAGTATTTTGCCAGCTCCTCAACAATCTCCTGCCCGTAGCCGCGGTACTCTATTCCGTCATAGATGCGTGACAGCACACGCGCGGTGTCGGCGATGCTCTCCTTCTTGCCAATCTGCGAGCCGGTGGGGTCTAAATATGTGCAGCCCATGCCGAGGTCGTGCGCGGCGACTTCAAAGGAACAGCGGGTGCGGGTGGATGTCTTTTCAAATATCAGCGCGATGTTCTTGCCCTCACAGAGCCTGTGCGGGGTTCCTGCCGCCTTTTTAGCCTTTAAATCCGCCGCTAAGTCTATGAGATATCCAATCTCCTCGGGGGTGAAGTCAAGCAGCTTTAAAAAATCCCTGCCCTTTAAATCTATGCTCATACCAAATCCTCCTTCAGCTTGTTTCTTACCGCGCTTATCTGCGCTTCAACCGACGATACCGAGGTTCCACCGGCGCTTATACGCTTTTCAACGCAGTTTTTAAGGTCGATTTCGGAGTAGAGGTCATCGCAGAACAAATCGCTGAACTTCTTATATTCCGAAAGCTCCAAGGTCTCCAAAACCTTTCCGCTTGCAATGCAGGCGGCTACTATCTGACCGCAGATCTTATATGCGCTTCTGAACGGCATCCCTTTTTTTACGAGATAATCCGCCAAATCGGTTGCGTTTATAAAGCCCTTCTTTGCGGCGGCGAGCATATTTTCGGTGTTGGCTTTAAAGCCCCGAATCATCCCGATGAAGACCTTTAAGCACATCTTGACGGTGTCCACAGCGTCGAATACGCCTTCCTTATCCTCCTGCATATCCTTGTTGTAGGCAAGGGGCAGACCCTTTAGAACGGTGAGCATACCCATCAAATCGCCGTATACCCTGCCGGTTTTTCCCCTTACAAGCTCTGCCATGTCGGGGTTTTTCTTCTGGGGCATGATGGATGAGCCTGTGGTGAAATCGTCCGACAGCTCGATAAACTTGAACTCCCAGCTCGACCAAAGCACAATCTCCTCGGAGAATCTTGAAAGATGCGCCATTATTATTGAGATATCCGAAAGCAGTTCTAAGCAGAAATCCCTGTCCGAAACGCCGTCAATGCTGTTAAGACAGATGCCGTCAAACCCGAGCTCGTTAGCTTCAAAGACGCGGTCGGTGGGATATGTTGTTCCTGCAAGCGCGCAGGAGCCGATTGGGCAGATGTTCAGCCGCTTTTTGGAGTCGGCGAGCCTTTCAATGTCGCGAAGGAGCATCATGGAATAGGCCATAAGGTGGTGACCGAAGGTTATGGGCTGGGCGCGCTGAAGATGGGTGTAGCCCGGCATAACGGCGGACTTGTATTCCTCGGCGCGGTCAGTAACCGCCGATACCAGTGATTTCAGCAAAGCGATTATCTCATCAGTCTCATCGCGGAGATACATTCTTGTGTCAAGCGCGACCTGATCATTGCGTGAGCGGGCAGTGTGAAGCTTTTTGCCAAGCTCGCCTATGCGCTCGGTGAGAATCTGCTCGACGAACATATGAATATCCTCGCACTCGGGGTTGATGGATAGCTTGCCATCCTCCAAATCCTCAAGGATTCCGCGCAGACCTACTATAAGACCGCCGGCGTCCTGCTCGGAAATTATCCCACATTTAGCGAGCATCTCAGCATGAGCCATGCTGCCCTGAATGTCCTGCCTGTACATCCTCGAATCGAACCGGATCGAGGAATTGAAATCATCGGCAATGCTGTTGGTGATGCCGCTGGTTCTTCCTGCCCACATTTTTTCCATTGATTGCACACTCCGTGTAATAAATTTTTCATATAATAAAGCTCGCCGATATTTCAGATCTGCGGAGCAGCTTTTTAAATCCGTCAAGCGTTTCATAGCAGTGAAACGCTTGACTCCTCATCGCGCCCCAAGGCGCGCATCACAGCGAGCCCAAGCGAGCGACATCACTTATCACGCTCGCGCCAGCGAGTGCATAACTCACTTTATTCCGTTCTTCGCCTTCATCTTAGCATAAACCTTAGTCGGCAAACCATAAAGATTAATGAATCCTGCCGAATCCGCCTGATTGTAAACCTCATCCTCATCAAAGGTTGCAATCTCGGGGTCATACAGAGAATAAGGCGAGGTTACGCCGGCGTTGATCATGTTGCCCTTGTAGAGCTTCAAGGTAACGTCGCCGGTAACAGTCTTCTGAGTGGTCTTTACAAAGCTCAGAATAGCCTCGGTCAAAGGAGTGAACCACTGTGCATTGTAAACCAGCTCGGCAAGCTTCTGAGCTACCAGAGACTTGTAGTGCGCGGTCTCCTTGTCGATGCAGATGGTCTCGAGAACCTGATGAGCCTTGTAAAGGATAGCTCCGCCGGGAGTCTCATAAACGCCGCGGCACTTCATGCCTACAAGGCGGTTTTCTACGATGTCAAGAAGGCCAATGCCGTTCTCTCCGCCGAGCTTGTTAAGGGTTGTAACCAGCTCGACCGCGCCCATCTCGACGCCGTTTACAGCGGTGGGAACGCCCTTTTCAAAGTGAATCTTTACGTAGGTAGGCTTGTCGGGAGCCTGCTCGGGTGATACGCCCATCTCCAAAAATCCCGGCTTGTTGTACTGCGGCTCGTTGGCAGGGTCTTCAAGGTCAAGACCTTCGTGCGAAAGGTGCCAGATGTTCTTGTCCTTGGAATAGTTAGTCTCACGGCTGATCTTCAGCGGGACGTTGTGAGCCTCGGCGTAGTCGATTTCCTCCTCACGGGATTTTATCGACCACTCCCTCCACGGAGCGATAATGGGCATATCGGGTGCGAAGGCCTTAATTGCAAGCTCGAAGCGAACCTGGTCGTTGCCCTTGCCGGTGCAGCCGTGGCAGATAGCGTCTGCGCCCTCTTTAAGCGCGATTTCGGCAATGCGCTTTGCTATCGGAGGACGGGCAAAGGCTGTGCCCAGCATATAATCCTCATAAAGTGCGCCGGCCTGTACGCAGGGGAAGACGTAATCTGTCAGGAACTCCTCTGTCAGATCCTCGATATAAAGCTTGGAAGCGCCGGTTTTAAGAGCCTTTTCCTCCAAGCCTTCAAGCTCGCCGGCCTGACCGACGTTTCCGGAAACAGCTATTATTTCGGGATTATTGTAATTTTCCTTAAGCCACGGGATGATGATGGAGGTATCAAGTCCACCCGAGTATGCCAGAACTATTTTTTTGATATTTTCTTTTTTCATGAAATTGCATATCCTTTCGTCAATAGTTAATATTTATACAAAAACGTTGAATTAAATATACCACTTTGCGCGGCAATATGCAAGAGCTTTTTATCAAATAAAATTATTTCGTATGCACGCACAAAAAGCACAAATAACCGTCCGTATTATTATGGATTTTGACAAGTGGAGCAGGCAGTATTATCCCGAAAAATAAAAAATCGCTGGCTGATTACGGCGATATTTTCGGATATTTATGCAATTATGCGTATAATTAATGTATATTATTAAGATTCGGATGCCAGCATTGGATGCTTGACATTTTGCCGGTTTGAATGTAAACTAAAAATATCGGTAATACTATTAAAAAGGACTGATGATAATGAAAATATACTTCAACCCGGATGAAAAGCTGGTCGCCGCAATACGCAAAGGGCTTATGAAAAAAGAGGGTCACTGTCCGTGCAGGCTCGAGGAGAGCGAGGACACAATGTGTATGTGTAAGGAGTTCCGCGAGCAGATAGCCGACCCCGATTTTGAGGGCTTCTGCCATTGCAGGCTGTATTACAAGGAAAAGTAATCGAAAGGAGAATGTAAAATGATTACAGCATTAACTAACGACAACTACCCGCAGGAGGTTTTAAAGTCGGACAAGCCCGTGCTTATCGACTTCTGGGCGGAATGGTGCGGTCCCTGCCAGATGATGTCCGAGGTGGTGGACGATATCGCCGTTAGCCGCTCGGATATAAAGGTATGCAAGGTAAACGTAGATGATGAAAGGGATATGGCTATAAAGTTCGGAATCGACGCTATACCGACAATAATCCTGATTAAAAACGGTGACACCGCCGCGCAGGCTGTGGGATATATGCCCAAGGATGAGCTTCTTTCTGCTCTGGGATTGTAATTAAATACTGCTATGAGCCGGTTGCTATGCCGGCTCATTTTTATGTATTGTCGCTTTGTACAAAAGGCGAGTTAGCCAAAACTAACATCTTTGTCAGGTCTACAAAAATGCGCAAATCTTATTGACGTTTATATTATGGCGGAGTAAAATATACTCGGCAATAATGAATATATAGGAGTGCGATATAATGACGCTGAAGGATGTTTCCATCGGCAAAACCGTCAGGGTTTTAAAGCTTAACGGCGAGGGCGCTTTAAGGCGCAGGATAATGGATATGGGAATCACTAAGGGAGTTAAAATAACCGTTAGAAAGGTTGCCCCTTTGGGTGACCCATTGGAGCTTACCGTTCGCGGGTATGAGCTTTCTTTGCGCAAATCAGACGCCGAGCTTATTGAGGTCACAGAAGACAGGTAAGTTCGATATTATCACAAAGAACCATACCAAACCTACTGATGTTACCGAAGATAAGTAATCATAATACATATAAAAGGAAGAATCAATTATGGGCTATACAATTGCTCTTGCGGGTAATCCCAACTGCGGAAAAACCACTGTATTCAACGCTTTGACCGGCTCGAACCAGTTTGTTGGAAACTGGCCGGGCGTTACCGTTGAGAAGAAGGAGGGCAGACTAAAAGGTCACGATGATGTAACCATCGCCGACCTGCCGGGAATATATTCCCTTTCGCCATATACGCCGGAGGAGGTCGTTGCAAGGCGGTATCTTGTGGACGAGCGCCCGGACGCAATCCTCAACATCATCGACGGCACAAACATTGAGCGCAACCTTTACCTTACCACCCAGCTTGTTGAAATAGGCATACCGGTAGTTATGGCTATCAACATGATGGATATCGTCGAGAAAAACGGCGACAGAATCGACACCGATATACTTTCAAAGGAGTTCGGATGCAAAGTCGGCAGTGCGGGAGCAGGGGCTTATCGACGCCGCTCTTGCCGCTGTTGAAGCTGCCAAGGAAGCGACCCCGATGCCTATCCACCGCTTTTCGGGTGTTGTTGAGCACGCCCTTGCGCACATTGAGGAGGCAACCGTTCACAACAGCCTGCCTTTGGATCAGCAGAGATGGTACGCCGTCAAGCTATTTGAGAGGGATGAAAGGGTTCGTGCACTTTTAAAGCTCTCGGAGGACGCTCTCAATCACATTGAGGACGATATAATTCTCGCCGAGGCTGAGCTTGACGACGACGCCGAAAGCATTATCATCAGCCAGCGGTACAACTACATCGAAGATGTTATATCCCGCTGCTACAAGAAAAAATACAACGGCTTGACCCCATCCGAGCGAATAGACAGAATCGTCACCAACCGATTCTTAGCTCTGCCTATTTTCGCGGTGCTGATGTTCTTGGTGTATTACATATCTGTTACAACGATAGGAACATGGGCAACCGACTGGGCGAATGAAGGCGTGTTCGGCGAGGGCTGGCATTTGTTCGGAATCGGCTCGGGCGAATATCTTGAGGAAGTGACTGAATACGCCGAGGAAAACATTTGGACGGCTCCGCTGACGGATATACTTGCAGTTGCGGAGAAATCGGATGTTACCGGCGCTTCGCAGATACTTGAAACCATAAAAGCTAAGGACTATCCCGCTTTCGAGGCAGCATACTCCGACTACGGCGAGGTTCTTGCCCAGAGCGGCTACGATATTGTTTCCATCTCGGAAAACGCCATAGCCTCCGCCCCGCAGACATCGGACTACGGCATATGGATAAAGGGCGTGCCGGTCTTAGCGGATGAGCTTTTAACCAAGATTCACTGCGCCGACTGGCTCAGAAGCCTTATTGTCGACGGCATTATCGGCGGTGTTGGCTCGGTATTGGGCTTCGTCCCGCAGATGCTGGTGCTTTTCCTGTTCCTTGCCTTCCTTGAAGCCTGCGGATATATGTCAAGAATCGCGTTTGTCATGGATAAGCTTTTCCGCAAATTCGGTCTTTCGGGTAAATCCTTTATCCCTCTGCTTATAGGAACGGGCTGCTCGGTGCCGGGCATAATGTCCTCCCGCACGATTGAGAACGAAAGCGACCGGCGGATGACTATTATGACGACTTCGTTCATCCCCTGCGGCGCCAAGCTCCCGGTAATCGCTATGATATCCACCGCCCTGTTCGGCGGAGCTTGGTGGATAGCGCCTTCGGCATACTTTGCAGGCGTCGTCGCTGTGGTGCTTTCGGGAATCATCCTGAAAAAGACAAGGCCGTTTATAAGCGAGCCTGCTCCCTTTGTTATGGAGCTTCCGCCCTACCATATGCCCACATTCAAGAACCTTATGCACTCGATGTGGGAACGCGGCAGCTCGTACATAAAGAAAGCGGGAACAATAATCCTTCTGGCATCTATCGGTATATGGACGTTTTCGCACGTTGGATTCGTTGCAGGAAGACTTACACTTGACATAAATATGGCGTTAGAAGCAAGCATTCTGGGTGTTATCGGCAAGGGCGTTTCGGTTATATTCACCCCGCTTGGCTTCGGAAATGCCAAGGCATCAGTTGCTACCCTTATGGGTATACTTGCCAAGGAGGAAATCGTCGGCGTGTTCGGAGTATTGGACTTTGAAAGCATGACCAAGCTTTCCGCATACAGCTTCTTGATGTTCAACCTCTTGTGCGCGCCGTGCGTCGCCGCAATCGGAGCAATCAGGCGGGAGATGAACAGCCCCAAGTGGACGCTTGCCGCCATCGGCTATCAATGCGGGCTTGCCTACTCGGTATCGCTGATGATATATCAGTTCGGAATGATGCTTGCGGGCAGGGGTAATCTTATAGGAATAATCGCGGCGTTCGCGGTTCTGGCGGTGTTTGTATTCCTTATTATAAGAAAGCCTTCCGCTGTCAAGGGAGCTAAGGCATGATGTCGGCGATTATGGAGTACCTGCCAACGGTTATAGTTGCGCTGGTGCTTATCGGGATAGTCGCGGCTGTCATCGCTGGGATGGTTAAGGATAAAAAAGCGGGTAAATCCTGCGGGTGCTCGGGCTGTTCCGGCTGTCCCATGGCAGGACAATGCAAAAAGGACAAATGCGGATGAGGTTATCCGCAAAAATATAATAACAGAAGGGGAATTTTTATGGATCAAAGACTTGAATTATGGCTGGACAACGAAATGAGGACGATTGAGGAATCGCTTAAGGGCTTCACCTCAAAGCTCAAAAGAAGTATGTACATTTACATGGCAGTCGCCGTTGCGGGAATGGTTCTTTTGGGAGTGCTGGTGAAAGCACCTGTTAAAACCGTGCTCACCCTTCACCTGCCTATTGGCGTTGTAATAGCCGCGATTATCTGGCTGTGCTACTTTTTGCAGATGAAGACCACATCGGTCAAAAAGATAAGGAAGATATATGACAAATCTTTCGCGGACTTCTTCACTTCGGACGAGGATGTTAAAGCCTTCACAGACATCGCTGAGGATGCTAACCGCGGGGACATCACACTTATGAACATAACCACCGATAAATACCCCTGCCGTGTTACCGTCGGCGAGAATTACTGGGTAATATTCCGCAATTTCGGCTGCCGGATAATCCGCCCCGGCGATATTAAATCCATCCGTGCGGAAACCGAAAAGACAAGGGTCGGCTACAACCTTGGAAACAGCAGGGTCAGTCAGAAGATAGCAATAGGCGTTTCAATGATAATCGACTATAAAGAAGGCACACAATCCTATGCCAAGAATAAAAGCGAAAGTCTGTTTTTAAACAACGGCAAGGAGTACGAGCAGATAAAGCAGCTTATTTCAGAGCGATGCTCCAAAGCGGCAGGGCTTTTTGAAGACTGACACTTATTAGGTTCAGCGACTGTTCAGAAAATCGGTGCAAAATCCACGGTATAACGATTTTGCACCGATTTTTTCGTCTGCTAATTCATTATAAAAATAATCCTGTTTTGGTCTTGATTTATTTGTCGGGCTGTGATATGATATCAAGTACGTGTGAAATTATACTATTATATTTATAAGGAAAGGATAAGGCAATGATTTTCGGTAAACACATTAACAGGTACTACGCAAAATACGCCCCCTCGCTTTTGCTTGGACTGGCGGCGCTGATACTTGTTGACTATTTGCAGCTTATTGTCCCTGAGCTTTACAGAACCGTCATCAACGGCATGAATCAGGGCTTTATAGTTGGCGAGGGCGGAGTTAGTGAAGTCTTTGACATGGACTTTCTTCTGGATAAAGTCTGCCTGCCGCTTATCGGAATAATTATAGGAATAGTTCTTGGCAGATTTATGTGGAGAATATGCTTCTTTGGAAGCGGCATAAAGGTCGAAACCGACCTGCGTGCCAGAATGTTCGACCACTGCAAGGAGCTTTCTCAGCAATATTATCAGGTGAACAAGGTCGGCAACCTTATGTCGCTGTTCACAAACGATCTGGAAACGGTTCAGAACTGCTTTTCAAACGGAATACTCATGTTCTGCGATGCACTATTTTTGGGATTATTGGCATACTCAAAAATGCTCCGGATGAATATGATTTTGGCTCTCCTTTCCGTTATACCCATGGCTCTGCTGATGTCATGCGGCTTCATCATCGGAAAATATATGACCAAGAAGTGGGAGACAAGGCAGGAGGCTTTCTCCATGCTTTCCGACTTCTCGCAGGAGAGCTTTGCGGGTATCGCCGTTATAAAGGCGTTTGTCAAGGAAGGCAAGGAGCTTATGGCTTTCCGCAAGCTCAACAAGCTCAACGAAAACGCCAATGTTGAGTATACCCGGCTTTCGGTAACGCTCAATATTTCAGTTACCCTGCTGGTGGAATCGGTTATATGCATAATCTTGGGCTACGGCGGATATCTCGCCTATAAGGGCATCTTCAATGCCGGTCAGCTGGTTGAATTTATCGGATATTTCAACTCGGTGGTATGGCCTGTTATGGCGGTCTCCGAGCTTATCAACATGAACTCGCAGGGCAAAGCATCACTTAAGAGGATTTCCGAGCTTTTGGACGCAGAAATAGACGTCAAGGACTCCCCCGACGTTGTGGATGTCGACTCCATCCGCGGAGATATCGAGTTTAAAGACCTGACATTCAGATATCCCGACGGCGAATATGATGTTCTTACAAACGCATCCTTCAAGATAAACGCCGGTGAAAACGTCGGCATAATCGGACGTACAGGAAGCGGCAAAACTACCGTTGTCGATTTAATCCTTCGCTCTTACAACGTCCCCGACGGCACTGTTTTTATTGACGGACACGATATAAACACCCTGCCGATCAAGACGGTTCGGCGGTTCTGCGCATATGTCCCGCAGGATAATTTCCTGTTCAGCGACACGATTGATGCAAACATCCGCTTTGCTTCGGACGATTCGACCTCACTCACTCCCGAATACGCGGCCGAGATGGCTGCGGTGGACGACAACATCCGCGAGTTCTCCCTCGGATATGAAACGGTTCTGGGCGAACGCGGAGTTACCGTTTCAGGCGGACAGAAGCAGCGCATATCCATCGCGCGCGCATTAATGAAGGACGCTTCCATTCTTATCCTCGACGATTCGGTTTCTGCCGTAGACGTTAAGACCGAGAAGGCTATCCTTGAAAATCTTAAAGCTCTGCGCGGCGGCAAGACCACTATTCTGATAGCTCACCGCGTTACCACCATTGAAAACATGGACAAGATAATATTTGTGGACGACGGCAAAATTTTGGACGTCGGCACACATTCCGAGCTTTATGATCGGTGTAACGAATACCGCTTGACAGTCGATTTGCAAAGGCTGGAATCCGGAAGGGAGGAACATATAAATGCATGAGTTTTTCCCGCTTATCGCGGTTGGCGCAGTCGTCGGCGTGCTGTCACTCATCTTTATAGTGGCCTACGCCTCCATTAAGGACAAAAAGGCCGCCATGGGCTTTGACAGGTACATGGCGGACGGCGAAATCACCAAGCGCCTGTTAAAATACGCAAAGCCGTATGCCAAGAATTTCGCTCTGGTGCTGTTGGTAATGCTCTTCTCCATCGCATATGATATCAGCGCTCCCCTTCTGGTGGGTCAGATTGAAAAGATGATCAAGGGCGATTTCGAGCTTAAAGAGCTGTTTATATATGTCGGCATATACGCTGCAATTCTTATCGTATCGCTCACCTGTACCTACGTTCAGGCGATAGTTTTGCAGAAGACCGGACAGAAGATTCTTTCAAACATCCGTGAGGATTTGATGAAGCACATCGAAAGCTTATCCCACGCACAGCTCAATAACATCCCGGTCGGCAAGCTGGTAACAAGAGTCACCAACGACACCAACGCAATCTCGATGATGTTCACTAACATCATTGTTAACCTTGTCAAGAACTGTTTTGTCATAATCGGCGTTCTGACGGCGATGCTCTTGCTCAACTACGAGCTTACACTTATGGTTCTGTGCTTCGTGCCGTTTATCGTGCTGTTTACGGTTATATTCCGCAAGTTCTCACGCAGGGCTTACAGAGCGGTCAAGGACTGCACCACCGATATAAACACCTTCACCTCGGAAAACCTGAGCGGCATGAAAATCATCCAGATATTCAACCGTGAGGAACGCAAGATGCAGGAATTCAGCGAGCGCAACAACCGTTTAGGCAAAGCCAAGCGTGAGCAGATATTCGTTTTCGGCGTGTTCCGCCCGGTGGTTTATATGCTTTACATATCCTCGGTTCTGTGCTTACTGTATCTCGGCGGACGGGGATATATCCGCGACACCAGCTTTTTGGGGCAGGTTATAACCTCGGAGACGGTTGTCACCTTCTATATGTACATCTCGAAATTCTTCAACCCGATTCAGAATTTGGCGGAGCAGTTCAACTGGCTGCAATCGGCGTTTGCTTCGGCTGAGAAGATATTCACTGTTATGGATATGAAGCCGGAAATCGTCGACGAACCGGACGCTATCGAGCTTCCCGTATGCAGAGGCGAAATCGAATTCAAGAACGTCTGGTTCAGCTACGTCGAAGGCGAGTGGGTACTAAAGGATGTCTCCTTCAAGGTCAACGCCGGGGAGACGGTCGCTTTTGTCGGCTCGACAGGCTCGGGCAAGACCACTATCCTATCGCTGATTTGCCGCAACTACGATATCCAGCGGGGACAGATACTTATCGACGGCATAGACATCAAGAAGATAAAGATATCCAGTCTGCGCCGCCACTTCGGGCAGATGCTTCAGGATGTTTTCCTGTTCTCCGGCACCATCCGCTCGAATATAGTCCTGCGTGAAGAAAGCTTTACCGACGAGGAAATAATGCAGGCGTGCAAATACGTCAATGCGGATAAGATAATCTCCAAGCTTGAAAACGGTCTTGATGAAGAGGTCCGCGAGCGCGGAAACAACTTCTCCGCCGGTCAGCGCCAGCTGTTGAGCTTTGCGCGAACCATCATCCACAAGCCAGAGGTCATGATTTTGGACGAAGCTACCGCCAATATCGACACCGAAACCGAAATTCTTATTCAGGATTCGCTTGAAAAGATGATGAATATCGGCACGCTGCTGATAGTTGCCCACAGGCTTTCAACCATCCGCAAGGCGGATAAGATAATCTACCTTTCCCATGGCGAAATCAAGGAGCAGGGTTCACACGAGGAACTGCTCGAGCTCAAGGGCAGGTATTACAATCTTTATATGCTTCAATTTGAAAAGGAACAGATGAAGCAGAAGAATTGACAATATGAGAAAAGCGAGGTTGGGATATCACTTCCCAGCCTCGCTTTTTTATTACAAAATATAGTCGGTTATGCAGTCGTACCAGTGAACATAGGTGGTTCCGTTCACGGTAAGCCTTTCATTGTCGGGCAGAAGCTCACTCCACTTCTTTTTATAGCGGTCGATAGCCCAGTCGTCGCGGTTGAAGCGTCGCCATAGGATGGTTTTGCCGTTTTTATCAAGATACTGCTCCGAAAGAACCCCGGCGTTGTAGGTTTCAATGTCCAGAACGCAGACGGTATCATAGCTCTTGCCGCCAATGGTTACGGTGTATCTTCCCACAATGTCCAGAAGGAAGTCCTTCTTTGCGCTTGTTACGGTATTTCCGTTTCTTATGATATCACCCTTGGGGCTGAGATTGGTCTGGTTGCCGCAGTTATCCTCGCCGAAGCCCCAGTTTTCCATGAATTCATCACCGTCAAGAAAGGTGATGTAGTTGCGCACATCGCCGTCGGTTCGCAAGGTTGCAAGGTATCTGCAATGGGTATCTGTCAGCTGTGCCACGAAAGTGCGGTTGATGACATCCTTCTTATCAGAATAGGATGCTTCGCGGGCGGTTAGCTCCACCCCCTCTATTCCGTGGACCTTAGCCTTGCCGGTGACCTGCATATCATATACATGGTCGCACTTGCGGGATGGGATATCGTACATCCCCCATGATATCCTCTCCCCCAGCTTGGGCACCAAAAACCAGCCCATAAGCTCCTCCCACTTCACCGCAAACGGCGGCTGAGAGCTTTTTTCAATCTTATATTCCGGGATAAATTCGGGTAATCTTTTCATAATAGTTTCTCCTTTCGATACATCAGTGAGATATGGATACTTGCTTTTGAAGTTGCGCTTTGCAGTGTGAAGCCTTGATTTTACCGTGCCCAGCGGGATATTCAAAAGCCTTGCGATTTCCGCCTGCGGCTTCTGATTCCAGAAGTACAGATAAAGTATCTGCTTATCCTTGTCGCCCAGCATATCAAGAGTTTCTGTGACAGTTGCAAGCTCGGAAACGCCATGTCTGCCGTCGGACAGCTCCTTTTCGTCAAGTGCGTCTATCGGGATTTCATAGCGGGCGGCATTTGTGCGAAAATAATCATTGCATTTGTTGCGGGCAATGCTTATCAGCCATGGCTTGAAGGATTCGCGGTTTTTGAGCTGCGAAAACTTTTGGTATGCCGCCAAGTAGACCTCCTGCAAAACATCATCCGCATCCACGCGAGACATTATGCGAAAGCGCACATACCTCTCTATCGATACCCGATCGGCTTCAAGCAGCTTCGCAAAATCGTCTGCCATCATGGGCATACCTTCTGAATCTATGTCTACCATCAAGTGCATACCTTCTGAATCTATGTCTACCATATCATCGCCTCCTCTTTTTGAGATGAAATCGATTTCACTTATATAGACGGATTTTTGCATCGAAAGGTTCATTTTGATAATCATAAAAAACAGCGGCACAGCCATTTCGGTCGTGCCGCTGAAATTATTTTTGCTTAGCGAAATTATCCTAAGAATTAAAGAACCTTAGTAACAACGCCGGAACCAACGGTTCTGCCGCCCTCACGGATAGCGAAACGAAGTCCCTCTTCGATAGCGATAGGAGTGATGAGCTCTACGCTGATGGCAACGTTATCGCCAGGCATACACATTTCCTTTCCTTCGGGAAGGGTGATAACGCCGGTAACGTCGGTAGTTCTGAAGTAGAACTGAGGTCTGTAGTTGGTGAAGAAGGGAGTATGACGTCCGCCCTCTTCCTTCTTAAGAACGTAAACCTGACCCTCAAACTTGGTAAGAGGATGGATGGATCCGGGCTTGCAAAGAACCTGACCTCTTTCGATGTCCTTTCTCTGAACACCACGGAGAAGTGCGCCGATGTTGTCGCCTGCTTCAGCGTAATCAAGGGTCTTTCTGAACATTTCGATACCGGTAACAACAGTCTTTGCTCTCTCTTCGGTAAGACCGATGATCTCAACTTCGTCGCCGAGCTTGAGCTGTCCTCTTTCTACTCTACCGGTTGCAACGGTACCACGTCCGGTGATGGTCATAGTGTCCTCAACAGGCATAAGGAAGGGAAGGTCAGCCTTACGGTCAGGAGTGGGGATATAAGAGTCAACATTGTCCATAAGCTCAAGGATAGGAGCATATGCGGGATCAGAAGGATCGGTAGAGGTGCACTCAAGTGCAGCCAGAGCGGAGCCCTTGATGATCGGGATATCGTCGCCGGGGAACTCGTACTTGGAAAGGATATCTCTGATGTCCATTTCAACGAGCTCGAGAAGCTCAGGGTCGTCAACCTGGTCAACCTTGTTCATGAAAACAACGATTGCAGGAACGCCAACCTGACGGGCAAGAAGGATATGCTCTCTGGTCTGAGCCATAGGTCCATCAGATGCAGCAACTACGAGGATAGCGCCGTCCATCTGAGCAGCACCGGTGATCATGTTCTTAACGTAGTCGGCGTGGCCGGGGCAGTCAACGTGAGCATAGTGACGATGATCAGTCTCATACTCAACGTGAGCGGTGTTGATGGTGATACCACGCTCTCTCTCCTCAGGAGCCTTATCGATCATATCGTAAGCCTCGAACTTAGCCTGACCCTTAAGAGCCAGAACCTTGGTGATAGCTGCGGTAAGAGTGGTCTTGCCATGGTCAACGTGACCGATGGTACCAATATTAACGTGGGGCTTGGTTCTTTCAAATTTCTGCTTTGCCATTGGAATTGTCCTCCCTTAAATTTAGATTTAATATTATTTTATCAGATACTTATTCAAAATGCAAGTCCTAAGCTCACATTTTATTATAATTTTATGCGATTTTGCAGGGTTAATCCAACAAATCACGCTTAAAATCAGTCGTCGTTGCGCTTTCTTGCATTCATGATGCTTTCTGCAACAGACTTCGGAACCTCGGTGTAGCTGTGCGGCTCCATTGTATACTGACCACGTCCCTGAGTCTTGGAACGAAGGTCATTGGAATAGCCGAACATTTCGGAAAGCGGAACGAGCGCGTCAACCTGAGCAACGCCGTTGTTGATTTCCTGACCGAGAATCTGTCCTCTTCTGGAGTTAAGGTCGCCGATAGCTGTACCCATAAACTCCTCAGGGACGATGCAGGCTACCTTCATGATAGGCTCCAGGATAACAGGGTCAGCCTTGCGCATAGCTTCCTTGAAAGCCATAGAACCTGCGATGCTGAATGCCATTTCAGAGGAGTCTACTTCGTGGTATGAACCATCATAAAGAGTTACCTTAACGTCTACAACAGGATATCCTGCCAGAACGCCGGCCTTCATGGCACCCTGAATACCCTTGTCGACTGCGGGGATGTATTCCTTCGGAATAGCACCGCCGACAACCTGATTGATGAACTCGTATCCCTTACCGGACTCGTTGGGTTCAAGCTTGATCTTAACGTGACCGTACTGACCCTTACCGCCGGACTGACGGGCATACTTATGGTCGACGTCTGCAAGTCTGCGGACAGTCTCCTTATAAGCAACCTGAGGTGCGCCTACATTTGCTTCGACCTTGAACTCACGCAGAAGTCTGTCGACGATGATTTCGAGGTGAAGCTCGCCCATACCAGCAATGATGGTCTGACCGGTTTCTTCATCGGTCCAGGTCTTGAAGGTCGGGTCTTCCTCGGCAAGCTTGGAGAGGGCTATGCCCATCTTTTCCTGACCTGCCTTGGTCTTAGGCTCGATAGCGAGCTGGATAACAGGATCGGGGAACTCCATGGACTCAAGGATTATAGGATGCTTGGGGTCGCACAGAGTGTCACCGGTGGTGGTGTTCTTAACGCCTACTACCGCATAGATATCTCCTGCATAGCAGGTTTCGATGTCCTTACGGTGATTGGAATGCATCTGAAGGATACGTCCCATTCTTTCGTTAGCGTCCTTAGTGCAGTTGAGAACGGTATCTCCGGCGTTGATGGTACCGGAATATACTCTGAAGAAGCAGAGCTTACCAACGAACGGGTCGGTTGCGATCTTGAAAGCAAGAGCAGCAAACGGAGCATTATCGTCAGAAGGACGATGCTCCTCCTCGCCGGTGTCGGGGTTAACGCCCTTGATGTCCTCAATGTCGGTAGGTGCGGGCATATAGTCAACAATTGCATCCAGAAGCTTCTGAACACCCTTGTTCTTATAAGAAGTACCGCAGGTTACAGGAACCATATGTCCTGCTATTGTGGCGGCTCTTATGCCCTTTTTGAGCTCCTCTATGGAAAGCTCGCCCTCTTCGAGGTACTTCTCCATAAGAGCTTCGTCGGACTCGGCAACTGCTTCAACCATTGCGGTGTGATACTCGTTTGCCTTGTCTATCATATCCTCGGGGATATCCTCAACTCTGATATCCTTTCCGAGATCATCATAGTAAACATAAGCCTTCATTTCAAGAAGATCTATGATTCCCTTGAAGAAGGTCTCGCTTCCGATAGGAAGCTGAATCGGAACGGCATTTGCCTTCAAACGCTGGTGGATCATGGTTAAAACATGATAGAAGTCCGCGCCCATGATGTCCATCTTGTTGACGTAAATCATGCGGGGAACCTTATATTTGTCGCCCTGTCTCCAAACGGTTTCGGTCTGAGGCTCTACGCCGCCCTTTGCACAAAGAACTGTTACCGCACCGTCGAGTACTCTTAAAGAGCGCTCAACCTCAACAGTAAAGTCAACGTGGCCGGGGGTGTCAATGATATTGATTCTATGACCCTTCCAGTAAGCGGTGGTAGCAGCAGAGGTGATGGTTATACCTCTTTCCTGCTCCTGCTCCATCCAGTCCATGGTAGCGGAACCGTCATGGGTTTCGCCCATTTTGTGGTTGATACCGGTGTAGAAAAGAATACGCTCAGTGGTGGTGGTCTTTCCTGCGTCGATATGGGCCATGATACCGATATTTCTCGTCATTGACAAAGATACATCTCTTGCCATATTAATCTCCTTAACAAAGTTTGGATATTATCACCAACGGAAATGAGCAAACGCCTTGTTAGCGTCAGCCATCTTATGGGTATCTTCACGCTTCTTGCAGGCTCCGCCGACGCCGTTCATAGCGTCAAGGATCTCGCCGGCAAGGCGCTCACGCATGGTCTTTTCGTTTCTCTCGCGAGAATACTTGGTTATCCATCTTAAGCCTAAGGTTTCACGTCTTGCGGGACGTACTTCCATAGGTACCTGATAGGTAGCACCGCCTACACGGCGTGCCTTAACCTCCAAATTCGGCATAACGTTTTCCATAGCAGCCTCGAAAGCTTCGAGAGCCGGCTTGCCGGACTTGGCTTCAACAATTTCGAATGCACCGTATACAATCTTCTGAGCTACGCCCTTCTTACCGTCTAACATGATGTTGTTGATAAGGCGGGTGACAAGCTTTGAGTTGTAGATAGGATCCTGCAAAACATCACGCTTTGCAATATTACCTCTTCTTGGCACTTCGCTTCCCTCCTTCACAATTAATGATATCATTGGTACTCGAATTCGTCAGACCGCGAAAATTTCCACGCGGTCTTTTCGACCCCGTTGCGTCCAAAGCAAGAGGTAACATAATAAGTAAATTATATGTTAACCCCGCTTTGACAGCGGTGGAAGAATTCAAAAAATTAGTCTTGCCCGAACGGAATTACTTCTTGGCAGCCTTGGGCTTCTTGGCGCCGTACTTTGATCTTGCCTGCATTCTCTTTGCAACGCCCTGGGCATCAAGTGTTCCTCTGATGATGTGGTAACGCACACCGGGGAGGTCCTTAACTCTTCCGCCTCTGATTAAAACAACGCTGTGTTCCTGCAGGTTATGTCCGATACCGGGAATGTAAGCTGTAACTTCGGTTCCGTTGGTAAGACGGACTCTTGCGATCTTTCTCATTGCAGAGTTAGGCTTCTTAGGGGTGTCAGTCTTAACTGCTGTGCAAACGCCTCTCTTCTGGGGGCAGGACTGGTCTATCACTAACTTCTTCTTGGAGTTGTAACCCTTCTGAAGTGCAGGTGCGTTGGACTTGTCCGGCAGAACGTCTCTTCCCTTATGAACTAACTGGTTAAACGTTGGCATATTTTCTCTCCTTTCTTCAATCTTTTTTGATAATGAATACACCAAACCATATATACTTTTTTGCTGTCGATTCAGACGGAAATTAGTATTATCCATGGTTTTGCATACTAATATAGTATAACCGACCTTGCGCAAATTGTCAAGAAATTTTTCTTATTATTTATGACAAATTTATCCGCCGAAGTCCACGCTTTATTGATATTTTCGATAATTTTCCGGGATGTTTCCTGCCTGAACTCAGCTTGCCTTATCCCACTTAAGGGTTTTATAGAAACAGAGCGACATAACCATCGCAATCGTCCAGCCTATAGGCCATGCAAGCCATATTCCGGTTGTTCCGAGAGAGGTTTTAGAGAGCATAGCGGCAAGAATCACCCTAAGCAAAAGGTCGGTGAATGTCGCTGCCATGAAGCGGTTCATCCTGCCCGCTCCGCGAAGTATGCCGTCGGCGGTAAGCTTTGTCGCCACGACTATATAAAACGGCGCGAGTATGCGCAGAATCGTCACTCCGACATCCATGGCATCCCCCGTGAGGCTGTCAAGGAAGATGTATACAAGCTGATTCGAGGCTAAAAGGTAAACCGCCGTTATCGGCAGACAGATAGCGTAGACAAGCTTAAGCCCCGCCTTAAAGCCTTGGGATATCCTTTCAAACTTAAGTGCCCCGATATTCTGAGCGGTAAAGCTCGATATACCGTTGCCAAGGGTTGTCAGCGAGGATATTACCATGTTGTTCAGCTTTATCGAAGCTGAATACCCAGCCATCGCGGCTGTTCCGAAGCCGTTTATCAGTCCTTGGATGTAGATGTTGCCGACGGATATAAAGCTCTGCTGCAATATGCTTGGTATCGCGACGCGCGCGACACGCCCTAAAAGCTCCCATGAGAACAGCGGGGCTTTTTCATCGGTCTTGATAGCGTAAAATCTGCGGAACACGACCGTCACAGCCAAGATACAGCTTACGCCCTGGCAGATAAGTGTTGCCCAAGCAACGCCGTCAACGCCCATCCCAAAGCCCGCCACGAACAGGATATCCGCAAAGATATTCGATACCGACGAGCAGACAAGGAATATAAACGGCGTTTTGGAGTCGCCCAGTGCAGAGAAAATTCCGGTTGCGATATTATAAAAGAACACAAACGGCAGACCGAGGATGTAGATGTTAAGATACAGCTTTGAATCCGCCATGACCTCCGGCGGGGTCTTTATCAGCCGCAGAAGGCTGTCGCAAAACGTAAATCCGCATATCATCAGCACAGCACAGAGAACAGCGCCCGCTATCAGAGCGGAATATACCGCAGTTTTCATATCGCGGAAGCGCTTTGCACCGTATAGCTGGGCGGCTATTACTGAGCAGCCGATGTTGCATCCGAAAGCGAAGGCTATGAAAATCAGGGTGATTTCGTAGCTGTTGCCAACTGCCGCCAAGGCATCGTTACTGATGAATTTTCCGGCTACGAAGCTGTCGGCGATGTTATAGAGCTGCTGAAAGATTATGCTTCCGAAAAGCGGAAGACAGAACCGCATTAAAACCTTTGCAGGCTCGCCCGCGGTGAGGTCGGTATTTACCTGATGGTTGGACATTAGTTAATCACCTTTATATATTGACAATATTTAAAAGCCAGATTATACTTTAATAAGTATCAAACGAAAGGACTGCAAAACTATGAAGCTAATGATAGCCTCGGACATTCACGGCTCTGCCTGCTGGTGCGCAAGGCTTATGGAGAAATACAATGAGGAAAAGCCGGACATCCTTTTAATTCTAGGGGATATCCTCTACCACGGTCCGCGAAATGACCTCCCCCGTGATTATGCACCTAAGGAGGTTGCCGCAATGCTGAATCCATTTGCCGACAAAATCCTATGCGTTCGCGGAAACTGCGATTCCGAGGTGGACGGTATGGTTCTTGACTTCCCCATCATGGCGGACTACGCCCTTTTGCACATCGACGGGGTTACGATATTTGCAACCCACGGTCACATATATTCCGAGGACAACCCGCCCAAAATGCCCGCCGGCACAGTTTTACTCTGCGGACATACGCATATCGCCAAAATCGCCGAGCATGAAGGCTTTACCTATGTGAACCCCGGGTCAGTCTCCATCCCCAAAGAGAATACAGGACACGGCTATATGATTTTCGAGGGCGGGGAGTTTACAAGAAAGCCGTTGGAATGATATCCTGAAAAAAAATCAAAATGTCTGTGAGCCGTTAAGCATTCTGAGAACAAAGACGGAGCTGTCAATCACTTTGTTTTTGCCCCTCCAGGAATTTGAAAGGGTGAAATCAAATTTCTTCGGGAATTCCCAAAGACCGTCCGCGTTAGCCTGAGACAGTATCCATTCACGGTACTTGTCCTTGTACGCCGACCAGCCGTGGAATCTTGAAACGATGGAAAGCGCCCTGACCCAATGCCAGAAGTCCCTCGAATCCCTGTTCTGCACGGAAATCTCAACCATGTCGGACGGCTTATTGTTATAAACATAACCCAGTGAGCTTGCTTCGGTCATGCAAAAATCGACTATGGCTTTGTCCGTTTCATCGTCGATGTAGGAAGATGCTTTATCGGGCGACAAAAGCAAAAGGCAGTAATAATTAAACGGCGGTATAGGGCGTTTGGTGGTGAAGGCGAAGCAATCGGATATTGCGCCGATGTTTTTGTTCGGGTCATAATATCCGCTTTCAAAAGACTTCTTGGCAATATACGCCCACTGCTTACGCGGAGCTTCAAGTGCAGGGTTGCTTGAATCTATCAAGGAAAGCATTGCCGCGCTTACAAGCGGGACAAACATTTTCGTATACCAAAGAGGATTATCCTGCTTTTCATACTGATTCCATTCCTCTTGATTGTTCAGCACCTTTACAAGATACTCCGAGACGTTTTTCAAGCAGATATGCTCACTATCAAGTCCGAAAGAAAGCAGTTTTCTTATAGCGGCTTCGGTATATCCGTGGAACGGCGGCCAGAATCCCCGCTCGTTCTGAGCGTTTTCATAGCTTTTTATATGGCTGTGATTGCAGACCTCGGCATACAATCCACGGAACTCTCTATCGTCCGGCGGCAGTTTCTTAAACTCTTTCAGCAGAACGAATTTCGGGATAGGGTCGGGGTTCATATCGAGGATTTTGTCTACGGCTGTATTTATCTTATCCGTCATAGAGTATTTCTCCTTATCATAAAGCAGTATATGAATTGACTTGCACTCTCAAAACAGGTTCGGAAGATTGAATCCTTCCGAACCTTAATTTTGCTGATAACTATCTATCGGTACTTATCCACACGTAGTATCTGCCGTTTTCTTCCTTTTCAACTTGTCCGCCGTTGGCTTTTGCTACCGACAGCGAAGCCGCGTTGTCTGTGTGAATTGTAAGCAGAACCTCTTCCAGCCCGATGCGCTTAGCTTCTTCAAGCAATAATTTCAGAATAAGCTTTCCATAGCCTTTCCCTCTGTACTGCAGGGCGATTGCATATCCGATATGCCCGCCAGCGACTTTTAAGGCATCGGTCAAAAATCTTCTCAGCTTGCCCATGCCGACAGGTTTGCCGTCAACATAAAGCCAATAGGTCGTCTGCGGCACCTTGTAGCCGTCGACAATCCCTTCCTGCAGGGATTCTGCGACTTTGGCTTTTATCCATTCTTTATATTCCTCATATGTCTTGCCGCCGGTGCCGTTCATAAAGCCGTTTTCGTCCTTGGGGAGGCTCTGAAGCATATCATATACATCCAAGCCGTCTGCTTGGGATATCGCTCTGAGTTCTGTTTCTGCCATAGCAATTCACCTCTTTTTTATTTTTAAGGTTCGGAAGGATTACCCTCCCGAACCTTGTTTTATTAATATATCAGCAGTCTACGTCTACGTAAAGCTCTCTTACAGCGTTGTCGTCCTTCTTGACTTCCTGCTTTTTGGGCTCTAAGCGGGATGCAAAGAACTTTGTGGCAACCTGCGGGAACAAAGCGTAGCTCAGGACATCCTCCTCGCTTCCGTTGAAGCCGGGGATGCTCTTTACCTCCTCGCGGTACTTATCCAGCTCGGGGGCAAGCATATCAGCGGGACGGCAGGTGATAAGCTCGGCGTTGCCTAAAGCTTTCTTTCTGACTTCCTCGTTGACTTCGCCGGGAAGTCTGCCGTATTCGCCTCTTAAAAGTCCCTTGGATTCCTTGGTGAACGTCTTATAGCGCTCACCGGAAAGAACGTTAAGAACCGCCTGCGAGCCGACAATCTGGCTTGTAGGAGTTACCAGCGGAGGATAGCCGAAGTCCTTTCTTACTCTCGGAACTTCTGCCAGAACGTCATAGAACTTATCCTCGGCATTGGCCTGCTTAAGCTGTGAAAGCAGGTTTGAAAGCATTCCGCCGGGAACCTGATACATCAAAGTCTTGGTATCGACATTCAAAACCTTGGGGTCGAGGATTCCCTCAGCCTTCAAGCGGTTAGCAACATCGCGGAAGTGAGCCGCAACATCCGCAAGAGCGGCAAGGTCAAGACCGGTGTCGCGCTCTGTTCCGGCAAGGGTTGCAACCAGCGATTCAGTCGCCGGCTGAGATGTGCCGTTTGCCAAGGGCGAAAGCGCGGTATCCACGATATCAACCCCTGCCTGAGCCGCCATAAGGTTGACCATATCGCCGGTTCCGGTGGTGTTATGGGTGTGAAGGTGAATCGGGATCTTGACGTTTTCCTTGAGCTTCTTTACAAGCGAAGCGGCGTCATAGGGCAGCAAGAGGTTAGCCATATCCTTTATGCATATGGTGTCTGCACCCATCTCCTCAAGCTCCTTAGCCAGCTTGACGAAGTACTCCTCGTTGTGAACCGGGCTGGTGGTGTAGCTGATTGCAGCCTCGCAGATTCCGCCGTACTTCTTGGTTGCGGTGATGGCAGCCTTAAGGTTGCGGGTATCGTTCAGCGCGTCAAAGATTCTTATAACGTCTATACCGTTTTCGATGGATTTCTTGACGAAAGCGTCGACAACATCATCCGCATAGTGCTTATATCCTAAGATATTCTGACCGCGGAAAAGCATCTGAAGCTTGGTGTTGGGCATAGCCTTGCGAAGGGCACGAAGCCTCTCCCAAGGATCCTCGTTAAGAAATCTCATGCAGGAGTCGAAGGTTGCGCCGCCCCAGCATTCGAGCGACCAGTAACCGATTTTATCCAGCTTCTCGCAGGCGGGAAGCATATCTTCGAGCTTCATTCTTGTAGCCGCCTGAGACTGGTGAGCGTCACGCAGGATAGTATCTGTAATTTTTAATGGATTCTTAGCCATATAATACTCCTTTCATTAATCACTTATCAGCCCAACAGGGAGATAAGTACGCCCGCCGCGATTGCAGAGCCGATAACGCCCGCAACGTTGGGTCCCATAGCGTGCATAAGAAGGAAGTTGCCGGGATTGTACTTCTGTCCTACTACCTGAGAAACTCTTGCCGCCATAGGAACAGCCGAAACACCGGCAGAGCCGATAAGCGGGTTTACCTTGTTCTTGGAGAAAACGTTCATCAGCTTTGCAATAAGCACGCCGCCGGCAGTTCCACAGGCGAAGGCAACAACGCCGATGCAGATGATTGCAAGCGTCTTGGGAGCCAAGAAGGTGGAAGCGGTAGCGGTAGCACCGACCGAGATTCCTAAGAAGATGGTTACAATGTTCATAAGCTCGTTCTGAGCGGTCTTGTTAAGTCTTTCAACAACTCCGCACTCCTTCATGAGGTTGCCGAGCATCAGGCATCCGATAAGCGGAGCGGCAGAGGGAACCAGCAGAGATACGAAGATGGTAACAGCTATCGGGAATATTATCTTTTCGGTTCTGGAAACAGGGCGAAGCTCCTTCATGACTATCTGGCGTTCCTTCTTGGTGGTAAGAAGCTTCATTATAGGCGGCTGGATAACCGGAACAAGCGCCATATAGGAGTACGCCGCAACGGCTATTGGGCCTAAAAGATGGGGAGCCAACAGTGAGGTGGTGTAAATAGCAGTAGGACCGTCCGCACCGCCGATGATTCCTATTGATCCGGCTTCCGCAGGGGTGAAGATGGTGCAGGAAGCAACAATATAGGTGATGAATATGCCGAGCTGAGCGGCAGCGCCCATGATAAGGCTCTTAGGATTTGCAATAAGCGGACCGAAGTCTGTCATTGCACCAACGCCTACAAAGATAAGGCAGGGATAGATTCCCAGCTTAACGCCTAAGTACAAAACGTCCAAAAGTCCGGGGCTGACAGTCTGACCGACCTCTAAGGTCTGTGCAATTGCGGCGTAGTTTTCGCTCAGGCTGTCTATAAGCTCCTGAGTTACAGGCTCTCCGCCGAAGAGTGCCCAGTTTACGTGTCCCCCTGCAAAGAAGACCTCGTGGAACATGGAAGCACCGGGAAGGTTAGTCAAAAGCATACCGAACGCTATGGGCAGAAGCAGCATAGGCTCGAATTTCTTAACGATAGCAAGGTACATAAGCACACATGATATCGCTATCATAATAAGCACGCGCCAGTCGGAGGCGATAAGCGCAAAGCCTGTCGTTTTCAAAAATTCAAGTATCGCGTCCATATTAATATAATCATTCCTTTCTTACAAGCTTAAGATTTGGCGCAGGATGCGCAAATCTACCGTTTAAAGGCTTAGCCCTCAAACGTTTTTCCGTCGCTGATTATTCAATTACGCACAAAACGTCTCCGGTCTTGACCGAAGCACCCTTTGCTGCAGATACGGAAGCGATTTTTCCTGCCTTGGGAGCCATGATCTCGTTTTCCATCTTCATAGCTTCAAGAATCATCAGAACGTCGCCTTCCTTGACGGTTGCACCGGCATTTACGTTTACCGAAAGGATGGTTCCGGGCATAGGGGCGGAAACTGTTGTTGCACCTGCGGAAACAGGAACGGAAGCAGCGGGAGCAGCAGTCTGCACAGGAGCTGCCTTCTTGGCTTCGTCGGCAGAGATTTCCTCGATAGCGATTTCATAGGCTGTGCCGTTTACATTTACACGATAATGTCTCATAATAAAATACTCTCCTTAATTTAGTTAGCTTTTAGAATGTGTTCACGCAAACTGATTTGCGGATTATGGAGCAAATTTTGTTCCATTCAAGGCAAAAATCCGCCGGGAATACTTGCGTATTTCAAGGATTTTTAACGCAGAATGGGGCAAAATTTGCCCGAAAGACGTGAATTACGTTTTGTGTGAACATATTCTACTTTACAGCTTTTTTATTGACTTGATTCTGATTGCGGATACATCTGTACCCATGTCCTCGGCGATCGCGGCGGATATCGCGGCGATAAGCGCGCCGTTCTTAGCGATTGATTCGGTCTGAGCGGATGCTACCTGCTCAGTCGGCTGAGCTGCGGCGGGTGCAGGCTTGCGGCTTTCAAACGCTCTGATTATCGCGCCTAAAATATAGCAAAGGGCTATAATGCAGATAAGTCCGAAAAAGACCATTCCAAGACCCAATCCGACTACCAGCGGCAAAGACGGTTCGGACGCCAAAATGAACATACAGAATTCCTCCTTTCAAATTGCCCAAATTAAAATCATAATAGCATACTAATCAGATTTTTGCAAGCGTTTTTACCTTGTTTTGAGCTAAATCTACAATCTGACAAAAACAAGTGACGCGCAAGCCCATAAACTGGGCAATATTAAGGATTGGCGGCTTTAAGGTTCGTGGCATCATCAAAAAAATATTATTGTATGCAATATTTTCCCGCGGACAGTTGTATTATAGTTAGAAACACCCGAAAGGAAACCCTTTTGGCGCAGGAAAGGAAGATACATATGAAAAAGCTTACCTCTATATTATTAATAGCAGTTGCAGCAATCGTTTTATTTGTAGGATGCGGCAACGGATACGCCGATTATACACCTTCCAAGTCAGGAGAAATGATGAATTCCGCCACTGCCTCCGACATGGGCTGGTATGACGAAGAAGTTGCCGATGATATTGCGTGGGATGAACCGGTTGAAAGCGCGGATATGGCATGGGATGTAGATGTACCTATGCCCGAGCCCGAAGCTCCCATCGAAAACATCGACGCGGACACTGTGAAGGCTTCTCAGCGCAAAATCGTCAAGAACCGCACCATCAGCGTTGAAACGCTTGAGTACGACACTTTTATCAAAGAGCTTGAAGTAAAAGTATCGGCCTATGGCGGATACATTGAAAACTCCACCCAGAACGGCAACTCCTACTACGGCAAGGCAATGCGTTCGGCAAACTACACCATAAGAATCCCGGCGGAGAGATTTGACGAGTTCACATCGCTCATCGGCGATATGGGAACGGTCACCTACAGCTACGAATACATAGACGATATCACCGCAAAGTATGTTGACACCGAAGCCCGCTTGGCTTCCTTAAGAGCAGAGCAGGATAGCTTCTTAAAGCTTATGGAAAGAGCCGAGACGGTTGAGGAAATCCTTAAAATTCAAAGCTATCTGACCGATGTAAACTATCAGATAGAGTCCTACACCGCACAGCTCAACTCCTACAAGAGCCTTGTTTCCTACTCCACCTTAAGGCTTGATATAAGCGAGGTCGAAAAGCTGACCCCGCCCGCCGCCAAGCCGGGTGTATTTGACAGAATCAGCCAGAACATCTCGGACAATCTTTACAACATTGGCGAAGGCTTTAAGGATATGTTCGTAGGCGTGGTAAGCTCCGCTCCTTATCTGGGCATATATGCCGTTGTTATCCTCATCATCGTGATTATTGTAAGGCTTATTATCCGCAAGGTAAAGAAATCTTCGATGTTCGCAGGCGATTCCGCTAAGCCCGCTGAGACGAATCCCGAAAACAAGGAGAGCAAGTAATGAAGCGCAAAATTGCGGTTGCTGTGATAATAGTTATAGCTTTGGCGATACTCCTCGTCCCCTGCCGGATTCAGTATAAGGACGGCGGAAGCGTTGAATACAAGGCTATCACCTACAGCGTCACAAAATATCGCCGCCGTGAAACAAGAGGCTGGAAAATAGAGATTTTAGGAATAACCCTGCGGGATGATTTGGAGGAGGTCAGAAAATACCATGAGTGGACGGCGAATTACGAACCGTAAAATTATTGTTGCCGTGATAATTGCAGTGGTTCTGGCGATACTCCTAGTCCCCTGCCGGATTCAGTATGATGACGGTGGGAGCGTTGAATATAAAGCCTTAACCTACAGCATTACAAAGTATCACCGCCTTGCCCCGATTGAATCGGGCAGGGGTTTCGATGAGGGCTGGAAAATAGAGCTTTTCGGAATCACCCTTCGTGACGATTTAGCCGATATAAAATATTAACTACATCTTTCTTCGTACAATATATGCACTGCCGCCGCAGATTCACTTCGATTTCGAGGTTGACCTGCGGCGGCAGTGTTTATTGATATTGTTCATTTCAGTGAAAGGATTTCAAGCTGTTCTGCGCTCAATTTCCTCCTGCCCCATCCGGCTTCGGTGAAAATATATGCCTTTTTGGTTTTGGTGTTTATCAGCATAAGAACTCCGTTTTCGGGCTGTCTGCCGGATTCGTATATCACTGCGGCGGCATCGTATGTAAAACCTCCCAGTGTTGCATACCAATTGCTTCTGAGGATGGTCAGATATTCCTCATTGTGAATTCTGACAAAATCCGAAGCTCTGTCGGAAACAGTCGAATGTTCACGCGTGTAATCAAAGCTGAACACTCTGTCTCGGTTTTTTACACTGCCTTGACAGCCGCGGTAAACGGCTATTTCCATTTTGGGAGCTTCTAAGATAGCGCCGTAGCCCAAATCGCGGTGCGGTGGTTCATAAAGAAAGAATGCGACTACCGACAATAACAATGCCATGATAACAACGGTTTGAATTGCAATTATGAGCTTTAGTTTTTTCATGTCTGTCCCCTTTTCATCAATAATTGTAGATAAAAGCTCTGTAATCCCTGATAACCCCCTCGCAGGTCTCACTAATCCTCTGCCAGTCCTGCTGGGAATGTTCTTCAAGTATTCCTATGCATTTCATCCCCGCCGCCTTTGCGCCTATGCAGCCGAGGTATATATCCTCGAACACACAGCAGCGCTCTGGGACTGCTCCCGCCCTCTGCGCCGCTAAAAGATAAACATCCGGGAAGCCCTTTTTGCGGCTGACCTCCTCGGTGCTGGCGAACGCACAGAAGTAATCCAGCACGCCGAAGCGTTCAAGGCAGGGGCGGTAAAGCTCGGGTCTGGCGGCGGTCGCAAGGGCTATTTTCACTCCCGATTGGTGCAGATACCGCAGAAAATCCTGCGCGCCCTCGACCATTTCAACGCCGTTTTCGTATTCCTGAGCTAATAAATACAGCCATTCGTCTATTATTTCCTGCCTGCTTTCACGTATGCCATACTCAGCCTTAACATAATCGGCAGCTTCTACAAGATTCATCGGCGCAACCTTTTCGTAAAAGCCTTCCGGGATATCCATCCCCCGCCTGCGCATAAAAACATCGTCAACCCTGTTCCAGGCGTCCAGCGATTTTACCAAAGTGCCGTCAAGGTCGAAAATCACGCAGTCTATATCCTTAAAAAAATTCATGATGTCCTCCGTAAAAATCAATAAATAAAGTTTATACGATATTCCGCGAAATGTCAACAATTCACTTGAAAATCGCGGCAGGATTCGGTATAATAGAGATATTATCTTGATAGGATGGGGAGGGATATATCATGAGCCTTGACGACAGCGTTATGTATTTAAAGGGAGTAGGTCCCAAGCGCGCGGAGCTTTTAAAAAAGCTTGAAATAGAAACGGTCAGGGAGCTTATATATCACATCCCAAGAAGCTATATCGACTTCACCTCGCCCGTGCCGATAGCAGATACTGTGCTTGAAGAGATGAATGTAATAAAGGTAAGGGTATACAAAAAGCGCGCACCCGACCTTATCCGCAAAAACATGAAGATATTCCGCGTTATCTGCACCGACGGTGCGGACGATATCACCATTGTAATATACAACTCGCAGTATCTTTACAACTCCTTAAAGGAGGACTGCGACTACATTTTATACGGCAAGGTGACCGGCAACCTTATTTCAAAAGAGATGTCCTCGCCTATGATACTTGAGGCATCAAGCGAGGATAAGATACTTCCCATCTACCCGCTGACTGCGGGGATATCCATGGGAATAATGCGTTCCTGCGTTAAGAATGCCATTGAAAGGCTTAAGCCGGGAGAGTGTGAGACTTTGCCCCAAAGCGTTCAGAAAAAGCATGGGCTGATTCCGGCAGATGAGGCCATCAGAAAGATTCACTTCCCTGCTGATTCCGCCGAGATATCCGCCGCTCGCAAGCGCCTTGCCTTCGACGAGCTTCTGACCTTGCAGCTGGGTATGCTCACCCTGCGCGAAAGGAGCCGAGAGCTTACATCCTATTCGCTATCGCCGAAGTCGCTGTCGCCCTACTATTCTTCCCTGCCCTTCGAGCTTACCGGCGCTCAGAAAAAGGCGATAGAGGAATGCTGCGCCGATATGACAAGGGGAAGCCCCATGAACCGGCTTATATTAGGAGATGTCGGTTCGGGAAAGACTGCTGTTGCGGCGGCCTGCTGTTATTTTGCTTATCTCAACGGCTATCAGTCCTGCCTGATGGCGCCCACTGAGATACTTGCCGACCAGCACTATGCCACCCTTTGCGGATTTTTGGAGCCGCTCGGGGTTAAAATAGTCCTTCTAAAAGGCTCGATGACCGCGAAGAGAAAATCCCTGATAAAGCAAGCGCTTGCCGCCGGAGAGTACGACCTCGCCGTCGGCACACACGCGCTGATACAGCAGTCCACCGAGTTCAAAAACCTTGCAATAGTTATAACAGACGAGCAGCACCGTTTCGGCGTCGCGCAGCGCGACGCACTTGCAAAAAAGAGCGTGAACCCCCACCGCCTTGTAATGAGCGCAACACCCATCCCCCGCACCCTTGCGCTGATGATATACGGCGAGCTGGATATCTCGCTTCTGGGCGAGCTTCCGAAAGGGCGGCTTAAAATCGAGACTTATGCGGTAACAGGCAAGCTACGCGAACGCGCATACGGCTTCGTCAAAAAACAGCTTATGCTCGGCAATCAGGCATACATCGTCTGCCCGGCGATAGAGGAGAGCGAGACCGGCGCGGCAGATCTCAAAAGCGTAAAGAGCTATGCAAAATCGCTTGGCGAGGGCGCTTTTAAGGGATACCGCATAGCAGTGCTTCACGGTCAGCTCCCGGCGGACAAAAAGGAAAAAATAATGCAGGATTTCAAGGACGGCGAAACAGATATCCTTGTTTCCACCACAGTAATAGAAGTCGGCGTGGACGTCCCGAACGCAACAGTTATGCTTATTGAAAACGCTGACCGCTTCGGTCTTAGCCAGCTTCACCAGCTGCGGGGACGTGTCGGACGCGGAAAAGACCAGTCCTACTGCATACTTATAACCGACAATGTAAATGAGGACAGCCGCAAACGCCTAAAGGCTCTTACTGCCACATCGGACGGCTTTGAGATATCCGAAATGGATTTGAAGCTCCGCGGTCCGGGTGATTTCTTCGGAGAGGCTCAGCACGGGCTCCCTCGGCTTAAAATCGCGGATATAGCCGCGGATTCCGAGCTTTTAAGCGCGGCAGGAAGCGAAGCAAGAAATCTCCACGAAAGCGGTTTTTTGCAGACGGACGAGGGTAAAGCCCTTGCAAAAAGGGTTCAGTCGCTGTTTGAGGATGGGGTTAAAAGCTAAATCACCATGCTGCCACAGAGAATAAGAAATCCAAGTCATGAATCGCCATGGCTTGGATTTTTGTTACCTTTGCAAAATATTATCGCCTAACCGTTTTGCTCTTGGGTCAGCTTTTTGAACAGGCGAGCGTTCCAGAAGTCCATGCCCATCACATCGGTATAGAAATGAAGAATACTTTTATAGTCCTTGGTTGATGTGCTCAGCATGATGTATTCAATCCCTTCCGACTTCACCTTTTGCTCGGCGAAATTAAAAAGCTCTCTGCCTATACCCTCGCTTCTTCTGTCTGGCAGGACATAAAGCTCCTCAATTTCAAAAAAGGGCGTCCCCTCTTTTATGACCGAGCTTGTCCTTTCAGCTTTTTCCGTATGACCCAAAAGATAGCCTATTATCTCATCGCCGTCGGCCGCAAGGAATATCCGGTTGGGTTCAATATCCTCGCGGCTGTTTTTGCGATAGCCGTAGCTGATATCCTCCAATTCCCACTCGGCGGACAGGTCTATCAGTCTCGCCAGCAGTTCATCGTTCAGCTCTGTTTCGTAGATTTTCATGGTTGATACTTCCCTTGTGATTAATACTTATTTTCGTCTGAAGTGAAACCAAAAAGCGGGCACAAAACCGCTGTACGATGGGCTTTGCACCCGCTTTTTGGAACACTTTCAGACGAAAATAAGTATAAAATCAATTTCAGCGGAAGACGTAAGTCCCCCGCTAAAAATTAGCCTAAATAATCTTAAATATCCCCTGCAAGCTCTCTGTAAAGTCCCAGATAGAGCTCTGCCGAGCGTGCCCAGCTGAAATCTTCACGCAGGGCGTGGCTGACTAACTTGCCCCACTGCATACGCTTATCGTAATACGCTCTTGCTCTTACTGTTGCGTCGAGCATATCATGGGCGTTGTAGGTCTTAAAGGTGAAGCCGTTGCCGCCGGGACCGCCGCAGTCGATTATGCTGTCCTTCAAGCCGCCGGTCTCCCTTACTATCGGGATGGTGCCGTAGCGCAGGGATACCATCTGAGCCAAACCGCAAGGCTCACTCTGAGATGGCATAAGGAACATATCCGCTCCGGCGTAAATTCTATGAGCCAAATCGGGGATGAAGCCGATTTTAACTCCTACAGCCTGAGGATATCTGTAAGCCATCTCACGGAAGAAGTCCTCATACTGCTTCTCGCCCGAACCGAGGATTACAAACTTGTAACCCATGCGAACCATATCCTCAAATACCCTCTTGATAAGGTCGACGCCCTTGTGGGAAACAAGCCTTGTTACTATGCCCATTACCGGCTCGTCGCCCTCCGGCAGACCCATTTCCTGCAATAGGCTGCGCTTGCATTCCTTCTTGCCGGCCTTATCCTCAGCACTGAAATGAGCCGGGATGGCAGGGTCGGTCGCAGGATTGTAAACATCCTGATCTATACCGTTTAAGAAGCCTGTAAGCTTATACTGCTTGCTCCAGAGCACAGGGTCTAACCCGTGCGAGAAGTAGGGGTTGAGGATTTCCCCGGCGTAGGTGGGTGAAACGGTAGTTATCTTGTCGGCAGTCTCAAACGCGCCCTTCATGAAGTTTACGCAGTTGTCATATTCAACAATGCTGTAAGCCCACTCCGGCAGACCTAAGATATCGGTCAGAAGCTCCATGCCGTATTTGCCCTGGTACTGGATGTTGTGGATGGTGAATACCGTCTTGATATTTCCCAAATCCTTCTGGTTCTTATAGAAGACGTTGTAGTAAACCGGAACAAGCGCAGTCTGCCAGTCGTTACAGTTCAGAACATCCGGCACAAAGTCGATATGCTTTATCATCTCTAAAATCGCGCGGGAGAAGAAGGTGAAGCGCTCCGCGTCGTCATAGTGACCGTAGATACCGTTGCGCTTGAAGTAGTACTCGTTGTCTAAAAGATAATAGGTTACGCCGTTTGCAACGCCCTTGAAAACTCCGCAGTACTGATTTCTCCACGAAACCGGAACAAAGAAGTTTGTAATATATTCAAGGCTTTCGCGCAGCTCCCACTTGATTGCGGAATAAAGTGGCATAACTACCCGGCAGTCGTGACCCGCTTCGTTTAAAGCTCTTGGCAGAGAACCTGCAACGTCCGCCAGTCCGCCCGAAGCTATATATGGCAAAGCCTCGCTCGCCGCATAGAGTATTTTCATGTGAATCGATCCTTTCTCTGAAATAATTTTCAGACACACGCGTTAAAGAACGCGCTTTTTCGATATGTAAAGCGGGCTTCCCTCTGCGCTTGATATGCAAAGCTCGTCGCCTATCTTAACGTTTTTATCGGTGATGATGTTTGAAATCTCGGTTGACTTGCCGATTTCGGTGTCCTGCATTAAAATGCAATTCTTTACAACCGCGCCCTTTGCAACCTTTACGCCGCGGAAGAGGATGGAATTCTCAACAATTCCGTCGATAACGCAGCCGTCGGCAACAAGCGAATTGTTTACAGAGCTGTCAAGACCGTACTTCGATGGTGCATCGTCGCGAACCTTGGTGTAAACAGGGCGCTTTTTGAGGATGAGCTTTTCGAGATTCTCAGCGTTCAGCAAATCCATGTTGGCGTCGTAATAGCTTTCAAGGTCGCAGATCCTTCTGTAGTAGCCGGTGTATTCGTAGGTACGGATGTTTAACTTATCCGTCATTGCCTGCAAAACGTCCTTGCCGAAATCGCACTTTCCTCTGGGCACAAGGTCGTCAACCAAATCTATAAGCTGCTGCTTTTTAAGGATGATAACGCCGAGCCCCATTGTATAATGACCAGCCTTTGCGGGATTGATTATTACCGAGCTCACTCTTCCGTCGCCAAAGGTTTCAAAGCAGAAGGCGTCAGCGGTTTCGGCTGCGGTATAATCGCCGGTAACGGTCACGCAGGTGATATCCGCTCCGCTTTCAATGTGAGCGTCAACAACCTTGGAAAGATCCTCACTTGCGACAACGTTGCAGTCGCAGAGGACAACGTATTCACAGGGTGTCTTGACGATATAGCCCATTGCGCCCTTTATAGCTTCAAGCTTGCCGTTGTAAAGACCTGTTGTTCTGCCGTAAGGGGGAAGGATGGTAAGTCCGCCGTCAGAGCGGGCCAAATCCCACTGTCTGCCCGAGCCTACATGGTCCAAAAGCGACTGATAATTGGATTTTGTTATGATTCCGACCGTTGTCATTCCCGAGTTGACCATTGAGGAAAGCTGGAAATCTATCAGTCTGAATCTTCCTCCGAAGGGTACAGAACCCATAGTTCTGTTTGATGAAAGCTCCGGAAGGGATTCATCGTGTGAATTGGCAAAGATTATGCCCAAAACATTTGACATATTATAGCTCATAATTACATTCTCCCCTATATTATATATCCGCAGAGATTATCTGCTTGGGCGAAACAACCTTACCGGCTCCGATTGTAACATCGTGACCGACAACGGCTATGCCCCATTCTTCCTTGTTGGCAATTGTCTCAGGTCTTGCGCCGATTACAGCACCGGCTTCTATAACACTGTTCTCTCCGACTATAGAATACTCTACTACTGCGCCCTTCTTAACGGTCGCGCCGGGCATAAGGATGGAATCCATAACAACAGCGCCCTCTTCAATGGTTACTCCGCCGGAGATGATGGAGAACTCAACCGAGCCGTCGATAACACAGCCGGTTGTTACCATTGAGTTCTGAACAGTAGCCTTCTTGCCGATAAGCTGCGGCGCGCGCGAATCGTTATTGGAATAGATCTTCCATGCCGGGTCATAAAGGTCAAGAGAAACCGTGGGGCTGAGAAGATCCATATTTGCTTCCCACAGGCTGTCTATGGTTCCAACATCCTTCCAATATCCCTCGAAACGGTAGGCATAAAGTCTTTCGTGATTTTCGAGCAATGCCGGGATTATGTTCTTGCCGAAGTCCTTGGTAGCTCCAACGTCGTTTTCGTTTTCTATGAGATATTTCTTAAGGGTAGGATATGAGAATATGTAAATACCCATCGAAGCAAGCGTTGATTCGGGAACCTTGGGCTTTTCAACGAACTTGGTTATCTCACCTTCATCGTTGGTGGACATGATACCGAAGCGGGAAGCCTCTTCATATTCAACATTGAGAACGGCTATTGTGCAGACCGCATTCTTTTCCTTATGGTAGCGGAGCATATCGGAATAGTCCATCTTATAGATATGGTCGCCCGAAAGGATTACAACATACTCGGGGTCGTATCTGTCGATAAACGAAAGATTCTGATAGATGGCGTTTGCGGTACCTTCATACCACTGAGCGCCGGAGTTCGACTGGTAAGGCGGAAGTATATGAACACCGCCGTGGATTCTGTCTAAATTCCATGCCTGACCGTTTCCGATATAATCGTTCAGGACAAGGGGCTGATACTGGGTTAAAACACCGACTGTGTCAATACCGGAATTGACGCAGTTTGAAAGAGGAAAATCGATGATTCTGTACTTTCCTCCGTAGGGTACGGCAGGCTTGGCGACGTTCTTAGTCAAGGCGTAAAGTCTTGAACCCTGTCCGCCCGCCAGAAGCATTGCTACACATTCTTTTTTGTTATACATTTGTGTTCTTCCTTTCGTTTATCTTACTTTTTGGTTGTTTTCTTTGGTTTACTTTCTTCTACCTGCTTGGGCTTTCTGCCGGTTGGAGCTTTTTTCACCTTGAAATACATCACCGACATTGCAGGGATATCAATAGCTATCGACTGCTCGAAGCCATGCATAGGCTCCTTTTCCGCCTTTATGGGAGGATTTGCGTATGGGCTTCCATCCTTTGAGGATGAATTGAACACCTCGGTATATGTTCCCTTATACGGCACGCCGAAGCGGTAGCCCTTGCGTTCCACCGGAACGAAGTTGCACACAGCTATTATTTCGTGACCTTCGTTATCCATTCTGCGGAAGATGATTATGCTTTGCGTGTAATCGTCCGCCGATATCCACTTAAAGCCCTCCCACGAGTAATCCTCCTGCCACATCGGGGGATTATCAAGATAGAATTTATTCAGATTCTTTACGAATTCCTTGAAATTGCGGTGGTTTTCATATTCCTCCACCATGAACCATTCAAGACCGGATTCGTAATCCCACTCTCTGAACTGGGCGAATTCCGAGCCCATGAACAGCATTTTCTTTCCGGGGTGAGCCATCATGTAGCTCAGGAAGACCTTATCCTGAGCAAATTTAAGCTCGGTATCGCCCGGCATTTTGTTTATAAGCGAGCCTTTTCCGTGTACCACCTCGTCATGGGATATCGGAAGTATGAAATTCTCGGAAAAAGCGTAGAACAGCGAAAACGTCAGCTGACCGTGATGGTCCTTTCTGAAAAGCGGATCCATCGACATATATTTCATCATGTCGTTCATCCAGCCCATGTTCCACTTGAAGTTAAAGCCCAGTCCCCCGATATCGGTGGGCTTGGTTACATTCGGCCAAGCGGTGGATTCCTCGGCGATCATTATAGCGTTGGGTATCCTTGCAAAGACTGCCCGGTTGAGCATCTGCAAAAACTCGACCGCTTCGAGGTTTTCGTGCCCGCCGTTTTTATTGGGACGCCACTCGCCGCCCTGCCTGTCATAATCGAGATATAGCATTGAAGCAACAGCGTCTACTCTTAAGCCGTCGACATGGAACTTTTCAAGCCAGTGAACTGCGCTGGAGATAAGGAAGGAGCGAACCTCATTCCTGCCGAAGTCGAACACCCTTGTTCCCCAGCCCTTATGCTCCATCTTCAAAGGGTCGGCATATTCATAGCAGGGCGAGCCGTCAAACTCGTAAAGTCCTGCGCCGTCCTTGGGGAAGTGCGCCGGAACCCAGTCTAAAATCACGCCTATTCCAGCCTGATGGAACTTATCCATCATCCTCATAAATCCCTCCGGCGAGCCAAAGCGCGAGGTCGGGGCGAAATATCCTATTACCTGATATCCCCATGAGCCGTCATAGGGGTATTCCGTAAGCGGCATGAACTCAACATGGGTATAGCCCATTTCCTTTATATAGGGGATAAGCTCCTCCGCCGCCTTTTCGTAGCTGAAAAAGTTACCGTCCGGGTATTGCTTCCATGAACCTAAGTTTACTTCATAGATATTCATGGGAGCGTCATACAGCGGTCTCTGCGAACGCTGCGCCATCCATTCGCCGTCTTCCCACTTATAGCCGGATATATCAAATATCTTTGTTCCGGTGGATGGCTTGGTTTCCATATGAATGCCGTATGGGTCGGCCTTCATACGCTCCGAACCGTCCTTGCCGCGAACGCAGTATTTATAGGTTGTAAACTGCTTTATGCCCTTTATTTTAGCTTCCCAAATGCCGCCGTAAATCCGCGAGCAGGGGTTTGCCGAACTATCCCACCCGTTGAAATCGCCTGCTACGGAAACGCTTCTTGCATTGGGCGCCCACACTCTGAAAACATATTCGTCCCCCGATATACAGTGAGCGCCTAAGAAATCGCCCGAGCTGTAGTTTGTGCCGGCAAGAAAGCTGTCTATCTGCTGTCTGAGCCAAACGTTTTCTGACATCCGATCACTTCCTTTTTTAATGTCTTTATATGGCAGAAACAATCCCTTTTATCCAAACTTTCAAGTGGACAGACTGCCTCATAATTTTCATACTATTATTATACTAAATACTGAGTAATATTGCAAGTTTTTTTGACACATTTTTCAGAAAGTCACATTTTACAACATACAATTTTGTACATTTTGCCGATAACTTATCTTTCTTCCGAAAGCTTAATGACCAAAATTGTAATATCGTCGGAGGTTTCGGGAGTAATCGCCCTGCACGCCGCCGTTCCGAGCATGGAGGAAAGTGTTTCAGCGTCCGATTCCATTATGTCGGATATGCAGGATGGTTCTATGCCGGCAGCGCCGTCGGTCATCATGATAACCGTGTCGCCGCTCCTTGCGGTATAGGAGGAATGAACGGCTTCAACACCGTCCATTATCCCGGCAGGATATCCACCGCCGGGGACTATTGCCGCCTCGCCGGAGCTGACGATGAAGCTTTTACAGCCGCCGCATTTGTAGAAATCCATCACCCCGGTTATACGGTTTATGCGCATAAGATCAAGGGTGGCGAAGCTCTCCTCCGCGATACTGCATTTTAAATACTCCGCCGACAGGGTTATGGCGGACTCGGGCGAAAATCCCGCCGCAAGAAGCTCCTTAAGGGTTTCCACAAGCATCCGCGAGCAGATGCCCGCTTCCTCGCCTGTACCCATGCCGTCCGAAACGGCTGCATACAGATACTGCCCTGCGTTGAACACGCTCATATAGTCGCCGCTGGGTTCGCCATGCTCACGCGGTCTTTGGAAGCTTCCCGATTCCGCCGCTATGCCGCCCTCCGGCAGGATTTCAAGCCTTGCATAGCCGCCGGCTTCGCTTCTTTGCACCCTGTGGTACTGCCCTCCTGTCTGCTTCTCTATGGCTTTAACAAGCCTCTGCCCGCTCACCCTTTCGCCGCTTTTAAAATAAGCACGGCAGAAGCCATCCGGCGAGATATATGCCCCATCAATGCCCGGAATACAGCTTTCACCGACGTGCATTACAGTTCCGGACATCGCCGATACCATAGACCTGAACATCCCCCGCCGCTTTGAAGCTTCAAGCTCGTTCGCCGATTCCGATTTCAGCTTTCTTTCAGCTTCCTGAGCAGTTCGGCGCATCTCATCGAAATGTATGCAGACATGGGAAGGAGCGTCGATGCTGTCCTCTGAATCTGACGAAAAGCAGCCGGAATATTTTTCGCAGTTCATGCACACACCGGCATATACCATATCGCCGACGGAGGGGCGTTCAGCAGTCTGAGCGGATTCAAGCCGCGCCGAGAGCCTTTCAAGGGCGCTTGCCATAAACGCTCCGCGACCGTCGGACGGCTCCTGTGCTGCAATTGTCATCCTTCCTGCCGCAGGAAGAGCTTCAAGAGCTTTTTCGGGAAGAATCGCAAACGCTATCGCTCCTGCCAGACAGCATATGCAATCGGCAAGCAGACCATCACGCGATAAAATAGCAAGAATCAGAAGCGAAGCAATAGCTGTACAGCCTGCCGTCCACGTCCGGTTTTTGCGTACCGCTGTCGGGCAAAGTATGACCGCTAAAGCCGACGCAAGTGCGAAGGCTTCAGGCTGCCCTGCACCGAGAACGTATCCCGCACAGGCGAATCCCGAAAAAAGAGCCGCTTCCGCCCTTGGCAGAAGATAGACAGCCCACACCGCCGCGAAGGTCAGCGCTGCCTTGCCGAGGCTGTACCCGCCATAGCCGTATGCGCAGAAAGCACAGACCGAGAGCATAAGCAGTATCTGAACGCCAGCAGAATCCATCTGCCTGATATCTGCCAATGATGGGGTTCTGAACGCCGAAGAGAAGGCATAGACAGCTATCGCGGAGACTATGCACCCCAGCACCGCAGGCAGGAAGCTTAAGGAAGCCCGACCTGCCATCACCGCAAAAATAAGTCTTATGGAAAAGCTGCACAGACCTGATGACACAGCCGCCGCCAAGGGGTATTTGCGCTTGCTTTCGTCTGCGAACCACAGCCTTACAAGTATACCCACCGCCGCAGAAGCAAGCATTGCAACAATGCTCGGTTCTACGCCGAAAATCAGCGATGATATTACAGCCCCCGCGACCGATAAGGCGCCGTATGCCGCAGGAAGGCAGGCGGCAAGCACCGGCAGGAACGCTCCCTTCTCTCCGAGTATTGCCGCTGGCATAAGGGCGGCTCCTGCCGCAAGGCTTATCAGGCATTTTAATGCTGATTTTGGTGTTATTTTTGCTGATATCAACGCTGCTTTCATAATTTTACCATTCCTTTTTTAGTCTATTTTATAGGTAAAAATATTCTACAGCAGAGCTGGGGAGGTTTTTGTCGGAATGGCAATATCGGAAAATGTCAAGATAGAATAAAATAACAAGCCCCGAAAGAATCTCTTTCAGAGCTTGCGCACAAAATCATTTATAACATTACAATAACGCCTTAAAGCCATATGATATTCCAAGAACTATGATTCCCGCAGCTAAGACGCCCAAGCATATCATCGGGAAGGCGACCTTCTTATTCATTCCCAGAACCGTTGCGACTATCGCGCCGGTCCATGCTCCTGTTCCGGGGAGAGGGATCGCTACCAAAACAAATAGCCCGAACGCCGCGTACTTTTCAATAGTCTTTTGATTCTTATACGCCTTATTCTCCAGCCAGAGGGCGAATTTCGTGAATATACCCTTCCGCTTTTTAAGCCATTTCAAAAAGCCTTCCAAAAGCAAAAGAAGAAACGGTATCGGCAGAAGATTTCCCAAAAGAGCCGCTATAAAAGCCTCCAGCGGCTTAAGTCCGAAGCCCACGCCATAGGGCAGACCTCCCCTAAGCTCAACTATCGGAAGCATTGAAATTACAAATGTCGCTATCAGCTTGCCTATGTATGTTGATGTCAGCCATGCTATCATAATTAGTTTCGTCCTTCCTGATTTTCTTGATACAGCCCCGATATCTCCGCGAGCTTTTTCTGAGCCTCATTTACCACCCATTCCGGTGCTAAAAGCTTGGCTTCACTGCCGAACTGGAAAAGCCACCCCCAGAAAGTCGGGCTTATCGAAACATCCAGCTTGACAATAAAGCTGTCCTCCCCGCTTCTTCTTATGTGGATATCATCACCAAAGCGGTCGATAACAACGTTTATCAGCTTGGTTGACATTTCCAGTGTGATGGTTTCGCGGGTGCCGCCGTACATATTGTAGGTGCCCCTGAGCTCCTTGGCAAGCTCCTCCTCGTCGATGGTAAGGGTCTTGCGCTTTTCCTCTATGATGCAAACGTCTGTCATCCTGTCAACGCGGTATCTGCAAAGCTCCTCATGCTTGCGGCAGTAGCAGACAAGATAGTAGCAGTCGCTCTCCCATATCAAATAATACGGCGATACCTGATACACCTCGCCGTGATGGCGGTAGCGCTTCTTCTTATCTATATCATATTCGGTATACCTGAATGTTATTTGCTGATTCTTGTAAATAGCCTCATGAATGGCGTTTATTGAGTAATATATAGCCTCGTTATAGGTCTTCACCCGCCCGCCTACATATATGGAGCGCCTAAGACGCTGACCCTTATAGCGGCTGGTAAGGGTCTGAAGCTTTTTAATGAGCTCGTCCGACTTTTTTCTTGTCAGGAATTTTGAGGATGCCACAGCGTCCGCAAGGACCAAAAGCTCTTCGTCCTGAAAATACCTTGAACCGACATAGTAATAGTTTGAATGCCCTATTTTTTCAGTGACTATATCCAAGCCCGAAAGCGCAAGGGTTTCAATATCGTCGTAAACGGTTTTGCGCTCGCAGCTTATTCCGGCGGCAGAGAGCTTTTCAATAAGTTCCGCGCCGGTAAGCTTATGATTTTCGTCCGTTTCGGAAAGAAGTATCTTTTCAAGAAGCAGAAGCTTCCCCTTCTGACGCTGAGTCATGCTGTTTTCCCTCCATTCACAATCTATTGCCGCGGCTTCGGCTTGGTTATACTGCCGTCAGGCTCACGAAATTCGACCTTATCGAGCTGACTTTTGAGATTTCCCACGACTGACGCGCGGTATTCGTTTCTTAGCATGGTCTGTTCTATCTTTTCAGAATCTGTAAGTCCAGATTCCCTTGATTTTTTTGCGAGATAATTTATCCGCGCGATTTTTTCCTTATCCATCTGCCCACACTCTCTTTCCATTAAGCATCTCCGCTTTACACACTCTTTTCCTTACACAACTGCAACTTTACGCGCTCTTTCCATTTATTTGGTTTTAATTATACAATATTCTTAATCACATTGCAAGAGCTTTGCGAAAATATCCGCAATTTTTACTGTCCAAAATATCACCCTTATATCGCTTGACATTTCCAGTTTCCTGAGTATTATAGTAATTAAGGAATTAGAACGTATGTTCTTGTGCGGGATATTAAAACAAGGAGACGGATAAATGAAAAACCTTATTAATCAGTATCAGTTTGAAGCGGACAGGCTTGCCGAGCATACCGCCGTACTTAAAAAAGAGCTTGAAGGGCAGAACAATGTGGATATTGTGAACCGTCTGAGTAAGCGGATAAGGCTTCTTGAAGCGGAGCGCTATGAGATCCTTCGGGACATATCCGATATGAAAAACGGACAAAAATTCACGCAGAGCAGTCTTTTTTAAAGCTTCTGAAGGATTTTCTTTTGCAGGTATTGTATTTATGTAAAAAAGATGTTATAATATTTTTGATTTTGTTATCAATAAATACTCGAAAGGAAGTAATGAATAAATGAAGAAGTCAACAATAAAAAAGTATGCCAAGCTCATCGTCCGCGTGGGCGCTAATGTTCAGAAGGGTCAGTCGGTTCTGGTTTATGCAAATGTCGATCAGGCTGATTTTGTCGCCATGGTTGTGGATGAAGCCTACAAGGCAGGCGCAAAGTATGTCAATATCAACTGGGGATGCGACGATATAACCAAGCTTAACTATCGTCACCAGTCGCTTAAAACCCTTTCTACCGTTCTTTCCTGGCAGGAAGAAAAGCTTAAGTGGATGGCTGAGGAGCTTCCCTGCCGTATCCATATAGTTTCGGACGACCCGGACGGTTTGAAGGGCATAAATATGGAGAAGATGCAGAAGTCCTCTCAGGCAAGATACAAGATAACCAAGAAGTATTCCGACGCTATGGAAAACCGCCATCAGTGGACGATTGCCGCCGTTCCCGGCGAAGCTTGGGCAAAGAAGGTGTTCCCGGGTCTTAGAAAGGGCGCGGCTATGGAAAAGCTCTGGCAGGCGATTTTAGAATCGGTATACGTCACTGACGATAACGACCCCATCGCCGTTTGGGAGAAGGTAAACGCTGACTTCAAGTCACGCTGTGACAAGCTCAACTCCTACCACTTCGACCACCTGCATTACAAGTCCGCAAACGGCACCGATTTCACCTGCTGGCTTATGCCAAAGAGCCGTTGGTGCGGCGGTGGAGAGATGGATTTGAACGGTCACTACTTTAACCCCAATATGCCCACTATCGAGATATTCACATCTCCCCAAAAGGGCAGAGCCGAAGGCAAGGTTGTTTCCACCAAGCCGCTTTCCTATCAGGGACAGCTGATTGAAAACTTCTGGTTTGAATTCAAGGACGGCAAGGTAGTCGACTATGGCGCAGAAAAGGGCAGAGAGCTTCTTGAAAAGATGGTGACCATGGACGAGGGCGCATCCATGATTGGAGAGCTGGCCTTGGTTCAGTACGACAGCCCCATCAACAACCAGAACATCCTTTACTACGAAACCCTGTTCGACGAAAACGCAAGCTGCCATATAGCGCTGGGCAGAGGATTTAGGGATGCTGTTGAGGGCTTTGAAAACCTTGAGGACAAGGACTTTGACGAAATGGGTCTTAACGATTCCATGATCCATGTTGACTTTATGATAGGCTCGGAGGATATGGAGATCACCGGCTACACTAAGGACGGCAAGGCGGTTAAAATCTTTGAGAACGGCAATTTTGTGATATAAGCTTGTGATAATATGAAGACAGCCGCGGTGAAAATCACTGCGGCTGTTTTTGTATAGCTTATAAGTCGTCACTTTCAGATTTATTAATCCAGATATCCGACAATTCCAACGTGCTCGCCATCCTGCGGCAGTTCAAGTGCTCCCGATTCCTTCGCTGCATAGCCGAACCAGCCGGAAAGGGTCCACAGGGTTATATGCGGGCAGTAGTACTCGATAAGCTCCTTGGAGTTTTCCGGGGTGAAATCGTAAAGATTTTCCTTCTGAAGCCTGCCTATTTCAATGAATATCTGCCTGAGCGCTTCAAATTCGTCGGATATGATTTTCTGTATCTTGCTTAGCGCAGAACGCTTGAAGAGCGGAATCTCGTTGACAGCCAGCTCATTGGGGTCGTAGCTTGCGCTTTCGCCCAGACAGGCAAACATAATATAGGTTGTACTCGGACGCTCGACGTATGAATGTTCGCCGGCATAGCCATTATATCCATATTCCCCCTGCACATCGCCCATGTCCTCCAAAGCATAGACAACACCCGTAGTATTCTTATAAAGCGGACGGAATTTTGCGCCGCCGTCGGTCTCACACATGGCGCGTATGCAGAAGTACGCATACAAATCCCACAAAAGTGCTCTTTCGGAAACAGTACCACGCTCAAAGCCGATTGTAAGAATTTCGGGCAGCTTGGCTTTTATGCGGGAAAGAACATCCCCGATTCGAGCGATAAAGCGCTCGCTCATCAGCTTATAGGTCTTGTTGACATACTCACTCGGAAGCATTAAGATGTTTGACTGGTATTTGTCGCCCTGCTTTTTAAGCAAGCCATAGCGCATGAGCAGTTCGATTTCATCCTCGATATACATACTTGCCACACCGAGCTCCACCGATAGCTGCAAAACGGTCATAGGCTCGTAATAGGTGGCGTGGATTATCTGGGTTGCAAGCTTTCTGGCTAAAAGCATATCGAATTCAATGCTGTTTTCTCCACATATAATTGATGTGATTTGTATAGGTGAAGCCTTATAGCTCTTTTCACCGAATTCTCTTGTCATATGAATACCCTCCTTCAGAATTTTACGTGATTTAAATAGGATGACCTTGACCGTTTCCGGCGTGAAGCCGTATTTTGAGGCTATCTCGCGGACGGAAAGACCGTCGAAGTAGTAAGCCACCGTGCACACGCGGTATCTAAGGCTTAACAGCGCCAGCTCCCGCCGCAGGGAGTTCAGCTCTTCTTTGTCGCAGATGTCCGACAAAACGTCCTCGCAGTCGGGAAGGTTTTCGTCTATCTCCGCCGATGGATGGCGGGTTTTGCGGCGCAGATAGTTTTTATATGTATTCGAGGCTATCTGCCAGACAAAGCCGTAAAAGGCCTCGTCGCACTTTAGCTTTTCGGCGCTTTCGATTACCGCGGTTATGATGTCCGAGCACAAATCCTCGGCGTCAGCTGGGTTTGATACCCTCGAAAGCGACCATACATATATGGTTTTCATGTTCTGCGAAACAAGCTCGCCTGCTCTTTTTGATGTCATATAAGCCACCCTTTTTTCTTTCCTGAAAGATCTTTCATCTGTATAGTAACCGCAGGAGGGGGATGGTTAACGCAGTTTTGAAATTTTTTCGGGATTTTTTAATCGCCCGATAGGCCGCGTTTCACAGCAGTGAAACACTTAGCTTACGAAGCGAATATAACTTTAAATTGTATTGTAAAAAACTCCCGCCCCACCGTCATAAAGGAGCGGAAGTAAAATAATTCAACATAAGGGGATTCATATTGTTTCAACAAAGATGGAAGTTCAAATAACAAGTAAAGTACAATCAGTCTTTAAAATAACGAATCTACATAGGCATTGTTTCTAATCTTAGAAGGCGATTGCATGAGAAATATATATTAATCCTCAAGAATAAACCCACACAATTCCTTAAAATCGTCATAGCATTTTTCACAAAGCCAACAGTTGCAAGTATCCGTAAGCCTATATCCGCTGTGTAGGTCACCGTCATATTCGCTTATGGTTTCAAAACAAAACTCACAATGGGCATGATCCCCCAAACATTTCCCATGGTAATCCATCTTTTTCACATGAGTATTAAACAGTCTTTTATTTAAAAAAGAAATACGCCAATCGTTTTCTTCAATCAATTCAAGCCCTCCATTGTTAATCCGTTCCTTACCTCATCACAGCGAATCACCGCAAGTATAAGCAAATGCAGAAATGAGCAGCTCACTTCAAGTGTATGAGCGACATCACTTATCACAGCGAAGCGACATCTCCCGATAAATCTCTTCCGCCGCGACCTTGCTGTCATCGAACGCCTTAGACATAGCTTCAAGCTTTGCATCGTCGTTGACGGTGCGGGCACAGAGGACGGCTATATCCTCCTCGCTTTCCGCCGAGACCGCCGCACCCTTGTCCAGCATGAATTCAAGATTGTTCTGCTCGCAGCCGGCAACGGCGTTTACAAGCAGCATCGGAAGGTGCTTAATACGCGCCTCACTTATGCTGAGTCCGCCCGGCTTGGTTATATAAAGGTCGCAAGAGTCCATAAGCAGCGAGATATCCTTGACAAAGCCCTCTATCCTTATATTCCAGCTGTCCTTATACAAAAACTGCAAAATCACCCTTAGCATTTCATTCGTGCCGCAGATTACGGTTAAAATGCAGTTCTGTCCGAGCGTGTGCTTAAGCTCGGATGTCAGCTTGGGGATGGGACCGCAGCCCATGCTTCCGAACATCATGACCACATGGCGGGAGCTTTCGGGGATGCCAAGCTTCCGCTTAGCCTCCACCTTGGGGACGCGCTTATAAAACTCCGGGCGCACCGGTATTCCGGTTATAGCCCTGAGCTTTTCACGCGGGATTCCGTTTGCGGAGTAGAGGTCTACAAGCTCCTCGTCCGGCACAAAATAAAGGTCGCACCTTGTCTCCTCGGTTATGGGAGCAAAGGTGTAGTCGGTTGCAATAAAGCAGGAGCGGATTATACCCTTAAGCTCCGGATGGTCGTCAATAAGCTGAGTTATCATCAGAGCAGAGAATACGTGCGGGCAGATAATGCAGTCGTAATTCCCGGCGCGGATGTAATCATAGAGCTTTGAAGAGCCGGATACCAAGAATTTGCGGATAATGCTCTTATCCTTAAAAAGCTCGGGGTGGGATTCCGCGATTTTATATCCGGCGTCCGAAACCTTGGGCAGATAGCGGTAAAGCCGGGTGTGCCAGTTGCCGATTATCTGCGAAGCGGATTCAGAAATAAAGGAGAGCGAATCTATAGAATCGCACACAACATCGTGCAAAGAAAACGCCTGTGCGACTGCGCGTGTTACCGAATTGTGTCCCTGACCGGTATTGCAGGTTAAAATCAGTGCTTTCATATTTATATATCCTTATTAAAATGTCATAAAACCATAGTGCGGATCGTTTTACTTATTTTTGTCTGGAAATGTTCGAAAAATCAGGCGCAGAACCCATTGTACGGAGGTTTTGTGCCCACTTTTTGCTTTCATTTCAGGCGAAAATTAGTAATATTATTATACTATTATTTGCAATGAAAGTCAATCGAAAAAACTCGCCTAAGACCGGAACAAAATTCCAAATCTCAGGCGAGCAAAAATTATTTGATTTTAAGCGGATATTATACTATTCCACCGTTATCCTTGTGACATAGTTCATGCTTTCGGCAACCTCGGAAAAATCATATATGGCGGTTATTTCGTATGATTCGCCCCCATTAAGCCGAAGATAGAAATCAAGACTGCATCTTCCGCCGTAGACATCCGAATACACTGTTTTCCCGGATGAATCCTTGACGGTAAAGGTCACATATGCGTTTGAATCCCCGGGATAGCTTGTAAGGGTAAATTTATAATCGCGGGTTTCCGGAGCTTCAAAGCTGCCGAAGCTGCGCGAAAATTCGGGTTCTGCGCCGTCCCAATTCTCGGTCGAGCTATAAGAGAATACGCCGTTGGAAGCATCCACCGTGCTGCCGCCCATATAAAGCGATACGCTCAGTGCAAACAATGCAACCATTATCGCGGTGGCGGTGCATACGGCAATCATCATGCTTCTTTTGCTCTTCTGCTCGGGGCAAGCGGTATCGCCGATGATTCCTATAGAGCCGGCTTCATCGGCATAAGACAGCTGCTAGGGCTGATTGGCAGAAAGTTCGGACAATTCATCCTCGTGCTTTGGCATATGGGAGTGCCTGTATGCAAGGATCTCCGCCATCTTCTTGGGTCTTAAAAGGAATATGACTAAAATAACGTAGGGTATCATGGATACGAACATGAAGGGGGTATAGGTGGAAATCTCGCCTATAAGTGAACCGCCCTTTGTTACACCGGCGGTGAACGCTCCGCAAAGGTCGTTAAAGCCGTGGACGAAGGCAAGCACCCAGATATTTCGGCAGCGATAGTATATAGCGGTGAGAGCCATACCCATCATACAGGCAGCAGCCGCCTGCACCATCGAGCCGACTACAACAGACATATCCACATAATACCCGCCGCTGGATGACGCCTGAATCGCAGAAATGCAGTTTCCGAGGTGCATAAGTCCAAAGACGAATCCCGAGCCGATAACAGCCGTCCATACACCCGCCTTGTCGGTGGCGTGCTTGTCGTAGAACAGATTTGCGATGATTCCGCGGAAAAAGGTCTCTTCGGTGAAGCCGATAAGAAATACCGTCGCCACGAATACGGCTATTTTCCAGGGCACTTCGATTCCCGGGCTTTCAGAATCATTCATCAATAACACAAGCGACACGATAAGTGAATACAGCCCGCCGACGATAAAATACATCGAGGCAAGAAGCCCTTTGCCAAAGCCGTTGCCGCGTTCGCCCCATATCTTCCATACCTTGAAGATCGCAGCCATCGCAATCGCTGCAAGGGCGGTAATACACTCGCAGCTGCCCTGCATAACCCAGTCGCCGTTGGTGTAGAGGAACGCAGGACCGAATTTGATAAGTAGCGCACCCGCAACGTTCATCACAAAGAAGAATACTACCATGACTATAATTCCGAACACTATAGGGTGTCGGCGGCTCACCGAAAGATTTTTATTCATATTATGTCCTTTCTAAATCAAAGAGCGGCTATAAACCTATAGCACAGCTATAAACCTATAGCATAGCTATAGACTGCTCTATCTTTGCAAGCTTTTCCTTTGCCTTGGCAAGCTTAGCCTTTTCGCTCTCGACGAGCTGGGCAGGTGCTTTAGCCAGGAATCCGGGATTGTTAAGCTTGCCTGAAATGATGGTTATATCCTTTTCAACTGAGGTCTTTTCCTTTGTAAGCCTTGCAAGCTCCTTGTCCTTGTCTATTATCTCACTTAAGGGGATGAACAGGCGCGCCGCATCTGTGACGCAGGCAACGGCATCGGCAATTTGCGGGTCTTCATTGCTTATTTCCACCTTAGAAGCGTATGCAAGTCGCTCAAAGAACATGATACCCTTTTTAAAGGTTTCAACCTCGTCAGTCTCGATAAACAGCTCTGCCTTCTTGGACGGCGGGACATTCATTTCCGCTCTGCGGTTTCTTACCGACTTGATGGCGGCTATTATCTTTTCAAAGTCGGCTTCCTCGTCAGGATAATCAAGCTCATTTTCGTAAACCGGGAAGCGCTCCAGCATAAGCGGGGTTCCGCCCTTAAGCGCTTGCCAAATCTCCTCGGTGATAAACGGCATGAACGGGTGCAGAAGCTTAAGGATCCTTATTATCGCCCAGACAAGTATGGTCTGCGCGCTTTCGGCGGTCTTTCCGCCGGCGTTTATGCGGGGCTTGGTAAGCTCGATATACCAGTCGCAGTAAACATCCCAGATGAAGTCATAAAGCTTGGAAACAGCTACGCCCAGCTCGAACTTTTCAAGATTTTCATTCACTTCCTTGGCAAGCTTATTCAGCTTAGAGACAAGCCACTTATCCTCTAATTCCAGATGCTCGGGGAGCTCGCCGGTTACCTCGAAGTCCTCCGGCAGGTTCATCATGATAAACCTTGTGGCGTTCCAAAGCTTGTTGGCAAAGTTGCGGCTTGCTTTAACCTTCTCATCCGAATAGCGCATATCGTTTCCGGGGGAGTTGCCGGATGCTAACATGAATCTTAAAGCGTCCGCGCCGTACTGGTCGATAACCTCGAGCGGGTCAATGCCGTTGCCGAGGGATTTTGACATCTTCCTGCCCTGTGAATCCCTTACAAGACCGTGGATAAGGACAGTATCAAACGGCTTTTCGTGCATATGCTCCATGCCCGCAACTATCATGCGTGATACCCAGAAGGTAATGATATCGTAGCCTGTAACAAGGGTCGAGGTGGGATAGAAGTAGTCAAGGTCATTGGTCTTTTCCGGCCAGCCTAAGGTTGAGAACGGCCAGAGAGCCGAGCTGAACCAGGTGTCTAAGGTGTCGGAGTCCTGGCGCATTTCCTTGCCGCACTTGGGGCAATAAGCCTTATCTTCCTTAGTTACAACCGTCTCGCCGCAGTCGTCGCAGTAGAACGCTGGGATTCTATGACCCCACCACAGCTGACGGGAGATGCACCAATCCTGAGTATTTTCCATCCAGTGGAAATAATTCTTATCAAATCTTTCGGGGACAAATTTGATATCCCCGCTTCTTACAACGTCAATAGCAGCTTTTGCAAGCGGCTCCATCTTAACGAACCACTGAAGGCTGAGCATAGGCTCTATTGTGGTGCCGCAGCGGTAGCAGGTGCCGACCTCATGCTTTAAATCCTCGATTTCGGCTAAGAAGCCGCCAGCCCTAAGGTCTTCGACAATCGCCTTGCGGGCTTCATAGCGGTCCATTCCGGCGTATTTGGGATAAGCCGCAGTTATCTTAGCATCCTCGGTCAGAACTACCTCCATTGGCAGATGGCAGCGTTTGCCAACCTCGAAGTCGTTGGGGTCGTGCGCCGGGGTAATCTTAACACAGCCGGTACCCTTGTCGAGCTGGGCGTGCTCATCGGCAACTATCGGAATCCTTCTGCCGACTAAGGGCAGAACGCAGTACTGTCCTATCAAATCCTTATATCTTTCATCATTGGGGTTGACGGCTACAGCAGTATCACCCAAAAGGGTTTCGGGTCTGGTTGTTGCAACCTCTACATATCCTCCACCGCCGACAAGGGGATAGCGGATATGCCAGAAGTGACCGTCCTGCTCCTCATAGTTAACCTCGGCGTTGGAGATAGAGGTCTTGCAGTGCGGGCACCAGTTTATAATCCGCTCGCCGCGATATATTAGACCTTTTTCGTAGTACTTGCAAAATACCTCTTTAACCGCCTTGGAGCAGCCTTCGTCCAAGGTAAAGCGCTCACGCGACCAGTCGCAGGAGGAGCCCATCTTTTTAAGCTGGGAGATGATTCTTGAGCCGTACTTATCCTTCCAGTCCCATGCGCGCTTTAAGAAGCCTTCCCTGCCGATATCGTCCTTGGAGATGCCTTCCTTGCGCATGGCTTCAACTATCTTTGCCTCAGTCGCAATAGATGCGTGATCCGTCCCGGGGAGCCACAGCGTTGCATAGCCGGACATACGCTTATAGCGAATCAGAATATCCTGTAGGGTATTGTCCAGCGCGTGACCCATGTGAAGCTGACCGGTTATGTTCGGCGGGGGGATAACGATGGTGTACGGCTTCTTATCCGGGTCGGCAGTCGCCTTGAAGCAGTCATTTTCGAGCCAGTACTGATAGATTTTATCCTCTACCTCTTTAGGCTCGTAAAGCTTTCCTAATTCTTTTCTCATTGGTTTACAGTCCTTTCGTACCATTTGTTTTTGGGACAAAAAAAGCTCGCCCCAAAGATTTACTTTGAGACGAACAGCATAATCGCTATCCGCGGTACCACTCAAATTGACAGCTCTCTCCCCTGCTGAAATCGCAGAATGACAGAATCCGTCCTCTTTTGCAAGCCCTTTAACGCGGGCGGGCGGGCGAAGTCTACTTACCCGAAGGGAGATGTCTCCCCGAGCTTTCTTTTCGCCGGCTGATAAAGCTACAAAGCGGTAATCCTAACCGTGCGGGCTTTCACCATGCTTATCTTTTGTGATAAGCGCCGTCCGCCTCTCTTGACCGTATTCCTGCCGCCACTCTTCGTCTTAGCCTTTATTGAAATCATCATAACACGCAGAATGTGATTTGTCAATACAAATAAACGCAAAAAATGCCGCAAAGCTGCGGCAAATTTGCTTTAATCGGTTATCGTGGGGTCTGAAGCTTCTATTATTTCCTCTTCGTCGGATGGTTCCGGCTCGCTGACATCATCGTAGGATATTTCATTCATGTAAATCCTTTCCACCTGCGGTGCGGAGGTATACAACAGTATCTCCCCGACATTGGCTTCGAAATATATTGAAGTGGAATACTTTGTATACCAGACAGGCTTGCGCTCCTCGGGGACAAAGCCATCCAAAAACGCTTTGATTCTTGAAACGTATTCATCGCTCTTAACTTCATCAAATGCGTCGAAGTACTTCATTTCCTCCGGAACAGAAGCAGTGGAGGCGCCGTCCTCCACAGGTCCTACAACCGGAATCATATCCGGCTCGGAGTACGGATAACTAAGACCGTATTCGGCTAGGACGCGTGCGTCGATTTCCTCATCTGTGGGTCTGGCAATAAGGACTTCTATTCTTATAAGCTCATCCGGCTGAGCATTCGCTACCCATTCCCTCAGCTCAGGCGTGAGCTTTTCGGGGCGCTCGGCAATGGCTTCGGGCTCGGGCAGTGGGACATCCTCGGCTGTGGTTTGGGAAGTCTTGGGCTTTTCGGTAGTTGTGGATTTGGTCTTTTTGGTTTTGGCGGTGGTCTTTTGCGTGGTCTTGGCTGTAGTCTTCTCGGTCGGCTTTGTTGTGACCGCTTCGGTGGTTGGCTGGGTGGATGGTTCGGTGGTCGGCTCTGTTGACGGTTCGGTGGATATCTGCGTATCCTCGACCGTTGTATGCTCCGGTGTCGGCTCTGTAGATACTTCCGTCGGCAGGGATACGGAAGTGATATCCCCGGTAGACGGAGGTTCCTGCGAAGTCTTATCGCGCTCTGCGCAGGATGAGAGCAGGATGATCGCGGATGAAACAGCGATAATTATTTTAGTCGGCTTGGTTTTCATATGACCTCCTTTTATAAACCATATATGAGATGTTTTACTTATGACTTTATTTTACCGTCTCCGCGAATAGATGTCAAGTCTTGATAAATGGTGTGCGGGGCACATCCCGAAAGAAACTGTATAAATTGTGCAAAATCGTTGACATCAGACTTGAATTATGGTATAGTATGATAAGAAAATTATATTATGGAGGTCAAATTATGGCATATATTATAGGTGTAGATATCGGCACAAGCGGCACCAAAACCGTTTTGTTCGACGAAGCGGGCAAGGTTATCGCTTCAAAAACCATTGAATACCCAATGTATCAGCCCCAGAACGGCTATGCGGAGCAGGACCCTGCAGACTGGGCTAACGCTGCAATCAAAACCATCAAGGCTGTAGTTGCGCAGTCGGGCGTCAAGAAGGAAGACGTTAAGGGAATCGGTCTTTCCGGTCAGATGCATGGCTTGGTAATGCTCGATAAGGACAACGAAGTCATCCGCCGCTCGATTATCTGGTGCGACCAGCGCACCGCCAATGAGGTCGACGAGATGAACCGCGTTCTGGGCAGAGAAAAGCTTATAGAAATCACTGCGAACCCCGCTCTTACCGGCTGGACTGCCGCTAAGATCCTCTGGGTAAAGAACAACGAGCCCGAGAATTACGAGCGCTGCCGCCACATCCTTCTGCCGAAGGACTACATAAGATTCGTTCTTACCCACGAGTACGCCACCGAGGTTTCGGACGCTTCGGGTATGCAGCTTCTGAACGTCGCCGAGAGAGACTGGTCGGACGAGGTTATAGAGACACTTGGGCTTGACAAGCATATGCTCGGCAAGGTTTACGAATCCTGCGAGGTCACCGGTGGTCTGACTAAGGAAATCGCCGAAGAGGTCGGGCTGTGCGAAGGCACTATAGTTGTCGGCGGCGCGGGTGACAATGCTGCGGCTGCTGTCGGCACAGGCGTTGTTGAGGACGGCAAGGCGTTCACCACAATAGGCACCTCCGGCGTTGTATTCGCTCACACCTCCAAGGTCACTATAGATAAGCTCGGAAGGGTTCACACATGCTGTGCGGCCGTTCCCGGATGCTGGCACGTCATGGGTGTTACTCAGGGCGCGGGTCTTTCCTTGAAGTGGTTCAGGGATAACTTCTGCAACGCCGAAAAGGAAACCGCCAAGATGATGGGCGTTGACACCTATTATCTTATGGACAAGGAAGCAGACACCGTTCCGATAGGCGCGAACAGGCTTCTTTACCTTCCCTACCTGATGGGCGAAAGAACCCCCCACCTTGACCCCGATGCAAGAGGTGTATTCTTCGGTCTTTCCGCCATGCACGAAAAGAAGGATTTGCTCCGCGCAGTAATGGAGGGCGTTTCCTATTCGCTTCGCGACTGCGTTGAGGTGTTCAGACAGATGGACGTTAACGTTTCGGATATGATGGCCTGCGGCGGAGGCGGCTCCAGCCCGCTGTGGAGACAGATGCTCGCCGATTTGTACGCCTGCCCTGTTAAGACGGCTTCCTCCAAGGAAGGTCCCGCATTGGGCGTTGCGATACTTGCGGGCGTCGGTGCAGGAATCTATTCAAGTGTGCCGGAAGCTTGCTCCGCTGTCATCAAGACGGACAAGATTCAGCAGCCTATTGCCGAAAATGTTCCCAAGTATGAAGAGTGCTACAAGCTCTATACAGAGATTTATCCTGCACTCAAAGCAAGCTACAAGAAGCTTGTCAACATCTAATTAAGCCTTATAGTTTTTTCATAAACACCCCTTTCAACCCTGCGGCGGATGGTTCATAGCGAATCATCCGCCGTGGGCGTTTTTTGTATATTTTCGGGACGTGTGACAATTAATGCTCGATATCTACAGGTTAAAACTTCGAGCACTTCGAGCATTTATATACAAATATGCAGTAATTATTCAATAAAAGTGTATAATTTTATAATAACTACTATATTAATTAGGTGACAACCTTTTTTATGTTCTATTGCGTTAACAAATGTTAATTTTTAACAAAATTATAGTATTATTTTAGTGAAATTTATCAGCAAGACTAAGAATGTTATCAGATAAAAGGCTCGAAGTGCTCGAAGTTTTCTCTCGGCACGCTTCGAGCATTTTTCTCCCGATAACGAGCATTTGCCCGCTTTTGCCACTTGTAATGTTCCATCCCCCGCTGGGCGAGCCATCCCAAAAAAGCAAAAAAACTCCGCCGTCCGAGATAATCCCCGAACGGCGAAGCCATCAATCTTAAAATCCGTCGACACACGTTTCACCACGTGAAACGCTTGACTCCTCAACGCGCCGCAAGGCGCACATCACAGCGAGCGAAGCCGCGTTTCACGGAGAGAAACGCTTGCATCACTTATCACAGCGAACGCCAGTGAGCGACATCACTTAAAGTACTTCACTTAAAATACTTTACCGCTGCCTCAAACATCCGTATATTATAGTTTCCGGGGACGTTGCGGTAAAGACCCGCGCCGACTCTCTCCGAGTGTCCCATCTTGCCGAACACTCTGCCGTCGGGGGATGTAATACCCTCAATCGCGTAGGCAGAATCGTTGGGGTTGAAGTGGATATCGCCGGTGGCATTGCCCGTAAGGTCGACGTACTGGGTAGCAATCTGACCGTTTGCCGCGAGCTGGCGAATCAGCTCCTCGCTCGCAAGGAATCTGCCCTCGCCGTGGGATATCGGGACGTTTACAATATCGCCGACATTCATAAGGCTTAACCAAGGCGACTTGTTCGAGGCTATGCGAGTGCGCACTATTCTGGACTGGTGGCGGCTGATGGTGTTAAACGTCAGCGTCGGGCAGTTCTCGTCAGTATCAATAATCTTGCCATACGGCACAAGACCCAGCTTTATAAGTGCCTGGAAGCCGTTGCAGATTCCGCACATAAGGCCGTCTCTCGATTCCAAGAGCTCGGTAACGCCTTCCTTGACTGCCGCGTTGCGGAAGAATGCGGTTATAAACTTGCCGCTGCCGTCCGGCTCGTCTCCGCCGGAGAAGCCGCCGGGAATGAATACCATCTGAGCGTCTTTGAGCTTATTCGCGAAGCTCTCAACGCTCCGGGATATGCCCTCCGCCGAAAGGTTGTTTATGACTAAGATTTCAGGCTCTGCGCCGGCGTCAGCAACCGCCTTTGCGCTGTCGTATTCACAGTTTGTGCCGGGAAATGCGGGGATGAGAACCTTGGGCTTGGCGGTCTTAATAGCCGCAGACTTGTGCTCCGATACGCTGTAGCTGAAGTTTTCAAACTTGGTTCCGCTGTTTTTGATGTTGCAGCTGTAGACGCTTTCGAGCTTGTTTTCGTAAGCTCCGAGAAGCTCATCTAAGCCTATGCTCTCGCCGCCGAGGGTTATCTTGCCGTCTGCGGTGGTCTCGCCCAGAAGCTCGCCATCGATGTCGGCGGTTGCTTCCAATATGAAGGACGCGTAATCATATCCGAAGAGTTCGTTTACGGTTGCATTATCTGCATACTTGAAGCCAACGCCGTTGCCGAAGCACATCTTCATGATTGCTTCCGCGATACCGCCCATTCCGGGGGTGTAGGCGCTGACTGCCTTGCCCTCGCGCAGTATATCGGTGACCTTATTGTAAAGAGCTATCAGCGAATCGGTCTTGGGCAGACCGTTGTCGTCAAATTCAGGGCGAAGGATGTATACCTTGTGTCCTGCCGCCTTGAACTCGGGGGATACTATATCGCCGACCTTTTCGGTGGTTACAGCGAAGGATACCAGCGTGGGCGGAACGTCCAGATCCTCAAAGGTGCCGCTCATGGAGTCCTTGCCGCCGATAGCGCCTATTCCCAGCTCTAACTGAGCCTTGAACGCGCCCAAAAGTGCAGCTAAGGGTTTGCCCCAGCGTCTGCCTTCCTTGCCCGGATGCTCGAAGTACTCCTGGAAGGTCAGGTATACATCCTCGAACTTAGCGCCCGAAGCTATCAGCTTGCAGACCGATTCAACCACAGCAAGATAAGCGCCGTGGTAAGGGCTGTTTTCGGTAATGAAGGGGTTATAGCCGAACGCCATAAGCGAGCAGTCGTCGGTGTGCTTCTTCTCGACGGAAATCTTCTGAACCATCGCCTGAATCGGGGTGAGCTGGTTCTTGCCGCCGAACGGCATTAAAACTGTTCCCGCGCCGATAGTGGAATCGAACCTTTCCGAAAGGCCGCGCTTTGAGCAGATGTTTAAATCCTGCGCCAAAGCCATATAATTCTCTTTGAATCCGCCAGAAACCGTCTTTTCAATGCTCTTGGGGGCGGCGGGGGTGATGTTAATATGCTTGTCCGCGCCGTTGGAGTTTAAGAACTCGCGGCTGATGTTTACTATTTGCTTGCCGTTCCAGTTCATAATAAGCCTTGGCTCTGCCTTAACGACAGCAACCGGGCGCGCCTGCAAATTCTCGGTGGCAGCAAGCTCTAAGAATCTCGAAACGTTTTCCGGCTCGACGACTACCGCCATTCTCTCCTGCGATTCGCTTATTGCAAGCTCGGTGCCGTCCAAGCCCTCGTACTTCTTTGGCACGGCGTTGAGGTCGATTTCAAGACCATCCGCCAATTCGCCGATAGCAACCGACACGCCGCCCGCGCCGAAGTCGTTGCAGCGCTTAATCATAAGGCAGGCTTCTTTATTGCGGAACAGGCGCTGGAGCTTTCTTTCCTCGGGCGCGTTGCCCTTCTGGACTTCTGCGCCGCAGGTTTCGACCGAGTGGGCATTGTGGGACTTCGACGAGCCGGTAGCTCCGCCGATACCGTCTCTGCCGGTGCTTCCGCCCAAGAGGATAACTACATCTCCGGGTGCGGGAACCTCACGCCTTACGTTCTCCGCCGGGGTCGCAGCGATTACCGCACCTATTTCCATGCGCTTAGCGGCATAGCCGGGGTGATAGATTTCATCAACAATGCCCGTTGCAAGACCGATTTGGTTGCCGTAGGAGGAATATCCCGCGGCGGCGGTAGTAACAAGCTTTCTCTGCGGAAGCTTGCCCTTGATGGTATCACTTATAGGAACGGTCGGGTCGGCCGCGCCGGTGACGCGCATCGCGCCGTATACATATGATCTTCCCGAAAGAGGGTCGCGAATAGCTCCGCCTATGCAGGTGGCAGCTCCGCCGAAGGGCTCTATCTCGGTGGGGTGGTTGTGAGTCTCATTCTTGAACAGCAGAAGCCAAGGCTCGCTCGCGCCGTCTACATCCACGTTGATTTTAACCGTGCAGGCGTTGATTTCCTCGGATTCATCCAGCTTGTCGAGCTTGCCGTGAGCTTTCAGATACTTCACTGCAACCGTAGCCAAATCCATCAGGCAGATTGGCTTGGTTCTGCCAAGCTCCTTTCTTACTGCCAGATACTGCTCATAGGCGGACTGCAACAGCTCATCCTCAAATGTAACATTGTCAATAACCGTCAGGAAGGTGGTATGGCGGCAGTGGTCAGACCAGTAGGTGTCTATCATCCTGATTTCGGTGATGGTAGGGTCGCGGTGCTCCGACTTGAAGTAGTCCTGACAGAAGGCTATATCATCCGCGTCCATGGCAAGACCGTACTGCGTTACAAAGTCCTCAAGACCCTTCCTGTCGAGCTTTGTGAAGCCCTCGAGGGTGCGCACCTCGGTGGGGATGTCATATTTAATATTCAGGGTTTCCGGCTTTTCAAGGGCGGCTTCGCGCGCTTCAACCGGGTTGATAACGTATTTTTTGATTTCCGCGATTTCGGCGTCGCTTAGCTCGCCGTAGAGGGCGTAGACCTTAGCCGTGCGAATCAAGGGGCGCTCCCCCTGCGAAATTATCTGTATGCACTGTGCGGCGGAGTCGGCTCTCTGGTCGAACTGACCGGGAAGGTATTCAACCGCGAACACATAAGCCCCCGACACGTCTATATCATCAGAAGCTATATCCAACTGCGGCTCGGAGAATACCGTTTTGGTGGCGTACTCAAAAAGCTCCGGGGTGATGTTTTCGGCGTCATAGCGGTTGAATATCCGCACGTCTTCTAAGGAAGATATCCCCAAAAACGCCTTAGCATCACTAAGCAATGCCTTCGCTTCGTGGGCGAGCTCCTTTTTCTTTTCCACAAATACTCTGTAAACCATTATATCTATGTCAATCCTTTCTATTTTTTGGCTGAAAGTGCTCTCTTGCCGATATCCCTGCGGTAGAAGGCGTTGCCGAAGCTGATTTTCGCAACCTTGTCATAAGCCGCCGAGATTGCATCTTCAAGGGTCGGTGCAACAGCAGTCACGCCTAAAACTCTTCCGCCGTTTGTCACAAGCTTGCCATCCTTTAAGGATGCACCGGCGACGTATACGCTCGGAAGAATCTCGGCGGGAATATCCATCTCGTAACCCTTTTCATACGCCACGGGATATCCCTTTGAAGCCATTATAACACAGCAGGCGCAGCCCGAATCGAATTCAACCTTGGTGTCCGAAAGTGTACCATTGGTGGTTGCCTGCATTACCGTCAACAGGTCGGATTTGAGAAGCGGCAGAACTACCTGAGTTTCGGGGTCGCCGAAACGGCAGTTATACTCAATCACCTTGGGGCCGTCGGCTGTAATCATCAGCCCGAAGTATAGGCAACCCTTGAAGGTTCTGCCCTCTTTATTCATGGCGTCAATCGTGGGCAGGAAGATTTCTTTCATACAGCGCTCGGCTATATCCTCGGTGTAATATGGATTCGGCGTGACAGTTCCCATGCCGCCGGTGTTCAGACCCTCGTCGTTGTCCAAGGCGCGCTTGTGATCCATCGAGCTAACCATCGGCACAACCGTTTTGCCGTCGGTAAAGCTAAGAACAGACACCTCGGGACCTTCTAAGAACTCTTCAATTACGACCTGATTGCCGCTGTCGCCGAATTTTTTATCCTGCATGATTTCCTTTACGGCGCTAAGCGCTTCTTCGCGGGTCATGCACACGATAGCGCCCTTGCCCAAGGCAAGCCCGTCCGCCTTTACAACGGTCGGAATCGGGGCGGTCTTTAGGTACTCCAAAGCCTTTTCGGCGCTGTCGAAGACCTCGTATGCCGCCGTGGGGATGCCGTATTTTTTCATGAGGTTCTTGGAGAACACCTTGCTGCCCTCGATAATGGCGGCGTTCGCCCTTGGACCGAAGCAGGGTATGCCCTTTGCTTCGAGCGCGTCCACACATCCCAAGACCAGCGGGTCGTCGGGCGCTACTACGGCGTAGTCTATCTTATTTTCTACGGCGAACTTAACTATACCGTCTATATCCTTTGCGCCGATATTTACGCATTCGGCATCATTCGCAATTCCGCCGTTTCCGGGGAGAGCGTAAATCTTTTCGACCGTTGGATTTTCAAGGAGCTTTTTTATGATGGCGTGCTCCCGTCCGCCCGAGCCTACTACTAAAAGCTTCATAGCACTCACCTAACCCATCAATGATGGAACAGGCGCATACCGGTGAACGCCATTACCATGCCGTACTTGTTGCAGCGCTCTATGCAGACATCATCTCTGATAGATCCGCCCGGCTCGGCAACATAGCTAACGCCGCTTCTGTGCGCTCTTTCAATGTTATCATCAAATGGGAAGAAAGCGTCCGAACCAAGCGATACGCCCTTGATGGAGTTAAGATACTCTCTGGCTTCTGCGTCTGTAAGCGGCTCGGGCTTAGTGGTAAAGTACTTCTCCCAAACGCCGTCCGCGCAGACATCCTCCTCGTTCTTGTTGATGTAGCCGTCGATAACATTGTCGCGGTCGGGTCTGCCTATTGTGGGCTTAAAGGGCAGGTTGAGGACTTTATCGTGCTGGCGCAGGAACCAAGTGTCTGCCTTGCCGCCTGCAAGCCTTGTGCAGTGGATTCTTGACTGCTGACCAGCACCAACGCCGATAGCCTGACCGTCGTAGGCAAAGCAAACCGAGTTGGACTGGGTGTATTTAAGGGTGATGAGCGAGATTATAAGGTCGCGCACGGCTTCCTCGGGCAGCTCCTTATTGTCGGTTACGATATTGGAAAGCAGATCGCGGTTGATTTTGAAGTTGTTTCTTCCCTGCTCGAAGGTTATGCCGTATACCTGCTTGTGCTCCTGCGGGGCGGGGACGTAATCGGGGTCAATTTTAACTATATTGTAGCTTCCCTTGCGCTTGGACTTAAGAATCTCCAAGGCCTCGGGCTCGTAGCCGGGGGCGATTATACCGTCCGAAACCTCACGCTTGATAAGCTTGGCGGTGGTGACGTCGCAGACATCCGAAAGCGCTACCCAGTCGCCGAACGAGCACATTCTGTCGGTTCCTCTTGCCCTTGCATATGCACAGGCGAGGGGGGAATCGTCCAAACCTTCGATATCGTCAACAAAGCAAGCCTTCTTTAGCTTGTCCGAAAGCGGGATTCCCACAGCCGCCGAGGTGGGGCTTACGTGCTTGAAGGAGGTTACAGCGGGAAGTCCGAGCGCCTCTTTCAGCTCCTTGACGAGCTGCCAGGAATTGAAAGCGTCCAAAAAGTTGATATAGCCCGGTCTGCCGTTCAAAATCTCGATGGGAAGCTCGCTGCCGTCGTGCATATAGATTTTAGAGGGCTTCTGGTTGGGGTTGCAGCCGTATTTAAGTTCAAATTCTTTCATTGCTTTATCCTCCGTTTATTTATTCTTGTTTATAAGCCTTGTTTCCTCTTTGCCGGTTTCAAGGTCGGTGTATATAACGTAAAGGGAAATTTTGTTGTCCTCGTTGAGATTAGCCCAAAGGGTATCGGTGAATTCATCGATATCATCCGGAATTGCAACTCTTTCAGGCTCACCCTGGAAGGTGGGAATCGGGTTGCCATCGCAGACGTAGGTGTGGATGAAGTGACCCAGACCCGCAATCGGCGAATAGCTGAACGCATAGCGGTTGCAAGCCGTACCCTCGGCATCGGCGCTCTTTAATATACTCATATCGTACTTAAAATCGCCGCCGTCAAAGGTGAGCATACCGCTGATTCTGGGGGTGAAGTTGGGCTTGTCCGGCTCGAACTCGCGCGAGGTCAAAGAGCCCGCGAAGCTGAGTCCGGCATTAACGCCGTTATAGATGGTGTCGGTCTGGTCGCCATTGGTGACTATAAGCTTGTTCTTAAGTCTTCTTACCGCGGCGTAGATGATAAGGCTGGGGTCCTCGACCTTTGAAGCGTCATACGGCTCGGTGAAGAGGGCGTTATCCCGCTCGACAAAGATTCTGTTGCGGCTGTTGGCGCTTCTTCCCATTATGAAGTAAGCGGAAACTGCCTTTTTGCCGTCAGCCGACTTGCCTATTACTATTCCTCTGCCGACGTAGGTATTGTCCTTTATAAGCTCGCCGATGTTGTTTATTGCATAGATGTTCATAATATAATCACTCCTATAATTATTTCTCGTTGATAATCTGCGCGCAGACCTTCTCCGCCGCCGCCGGGAGTATCTTCCACTCCGCCAGCTTCATTACCCGCTTTTGCAGGGTTTCGGGGGTGTCATCCTCGCGGATGGTGACCGCCTTTTGCATGATGATTTCGCCGCCGTCCGGGATTTCGTTTACAAAATGGACTGTTGCGCCGGTGACCTTTACTCCCTTTTGCAAAGCCGCTTCGTGAACCTTAAGCCCATAGAATCCCGCACCGCAGAAGGACGGTATCAGCGACGGGTGAATGTTGATTATCCTTTTGGGGTATCTCGATGTAAAGTCGGCGGAAAGTATACTTAAGAACCCTGCAAGGACGATAAGGTCTATCCCCTCGCTGTCCAAAAGACTGATGATTTTCTGTTCAAAAGCCTCCTGCGAGCCGAGTTCTTTTTTAAGAACCGTTTCGGCGCGAATTCCCGCCTTTTTGGCGCGTTCAAGCGCATATGCACCCGCCTTATTGGAGATTACAAGCGCTATTTTGCCGCTTTTAAGCTCGCCCTTGGCCTGAGCGTTTATCAGCGCCTGCAAATTCGTTCCCCCGCCGGAGACTAAAACCGCAATTTTGGCTGTTTTTTCCATGTGGCAACCATCCTTTCCGCAAAGCGTTATCGCTTATATTTATTCAAGAGTAATCTTAACGTCCGACTTGATTATCGAGCCCAATACATACGCCTGTTCGCCGCAGGATTTAAGTATCTCAATCGCTCTGTCGGCATCTTCGGGGGCTACTACTATGCTCATTCCAACGCCCATGTTGAAGGTGTTGAACATATCCCTCTCCGAGATTCCGCCGCGCTCGGCTATCAGCTTAAATATCGGCAGAACCTTAACGTCTGACTTAGCAATCTTAGCTCCCAGACCGTCCGGGATGCTTCTCGGGATATTCTCATAGAAGCCGCCGCCGGTGATGTGGGAGATTCCCTTTACCTTAACGCTCTTTAAAAGCTCCATAACTGGCTTAACATATATCTTGGTGGGAGTAAGAAGCGTCTCGCCGATGGATTTTCCGTCGAGGACATCTAAAGGTGTCTTGATGTCGGAATTTTCAACGTCCAGAACCTTTCTTACCAGCGAGAAGCCGTTGGAGTGAACGCCGCTGGAGGGCAGGGCGATTATAACGTCCCCCTCGCGCATGGTCTTGTTGTCTATAATCTTATCCTTATCGACTACGCCTACACTGAAGCCGGCGAGGTCATATTCGTCAACCGGGTAGAATCCGGGCATCTCGGCAGTCTCTCCGCCGATAAGAGCAGCATCCGACTGAACGCAGCCATCGCAAACGCCCTTGACGATATCGGCTATCTTTTCGGGATAGTTCTTTCCACAGGCGATATAATCAAGGAAGAACAGCGGCTTAGCCCCGCAGCAGATGATATCGTTTACGCACATTGCAACGCAGTCGATTCCCACGGTGTCGTGCTTGTCCATAAGAAACGCGATTTTGAGCTTGGTTCCAACGCCGTCGGTACCGCTGACTAAAACAGGCTTTTTAATGCCCTCAAGGTCGAGCTCGAACAGTCCGCCGAAGCCGCCGACATCAGAGCACACGCCCGCTGTCATGGTCTTGGCGATATGCTTTTTCATCAGCTCAACCGCCTTGTAGCCCGCGGTTATATCCACGCCCGCGGCGGCATAGCTCTCGGATTTTGAGATTTCATTCATGATTTTTATCGTCCTTTCTTTTTTCGTTGAAAGACAACAGCGCGAAAACTATAATCTCTATAATTCTCACGCTCTTGTTGCACTTATTTCAGGCTATAATGTACCCGATTTTTTGAGCACTTTAAGCCTGAAATTAGTGCTCTATTCCTTGCCGTTCCAGCAATACGTACATATATCGTCGGGGGATATGCCTATGGCTTCGCACAAACCGTCAAGCGTCTGAAACTCCAGCGAATCAAAGTGGAGTTTCGAGCAGATGGCCTTGCGCATTGCCTTACCGCGCTCGGTCGAAGCGTCGCTGTATTCATCCAGATGCTTCATACCCTCTTCGCCCTCTAATTCCATTATGGTGGCGCGGGTAATAAGCTCCATCTCGCTGGTGGAGCGGGAGAATGCTAAATACTTACAGCCGTACATAATCGGCGGGCAGGCTGAGCGCATATGAACGCTCTTAGCGCCGTTCTCGTACAAGAACTCAACAGTCTCTCTAAGCTGGGTTCCCCGAACTATCGAATCATCCACAAACAGAAGGTTCTTATCCCTGATAAGGTCGTGAACCGGAATCTGCTTCATCTTGGCGACCTTGTTTCTGTCCTGCTGGTTGGCCGGCATAAAGCTGCGCGGCCAGGTGGGGGTGTACTTTATAAACGGTCTTGCAAAGGGAACTCCCGATTTAAGGGAATATCCGATTGCGTGTGGTGTGCCCGAATCCGGCACTCCGCAGACGTAGTCGATACCCGGAAGGCTTCCCGAATCCATGTCGTTCTGCGCCATTATTTCGCCGTTGGCGTAGCGCATGGTCTCGACCGTCCTGCCCTCGTAAATCGAGGTGGGATAGCCATAGTACGACCACAGGAAAGCGCAGATGCGCATTTTCTTCTTGGGCGGCTGCAAGACCTCGACCCCATCGGGCGATATCTCCACAATCTCGGCAGGGCCAAGCTCGCGGATGGTCTGATAGCCGAGCTTTGTATATGCGAAAGCCTCAAACGATACGCAGTAGCCGTTCTCGCCATGTCCTATAGACACAGGCAGTCTGCCCAAATTATCCCTTGCGGCGATGATATTGCCGTTGTCCTTTAGGATGAGGATAGAAGCCGTGCCCTCGACAGTCTCCTGAACGAAACGTATACCCTCGGCGAAGCTGGGCTTCTGGTTGATTAAAGCCGCAACAAGCTCGCAGGAATTGATCTTTCCGCCGGTCATGGCGTTGAAGTGCCCGCCCTTGGAGAAGTATTTATCCAGAATTTCGTCGGTATTATTGATGATTCCTACTATGCAGATAGCATATGTGCCCAAAGCTGAGCGGATAAGAAGCGGCGCGGGGTCGGTATCATTTATACTGCCGATTGCCGCAAAGCCCTTCATCTGCTCGAAGATATGCTCAAACTTTGTTCTGAACAGAGAATTTTCAATACTGTGGATATTGCGCTGCAGACCTATTTGCGGGTCATAAGCGGCGATTCCTCCGCTCTTTGTTCCTAAATGCGAATGATAGTCAACTCCGAAAAACACGTCGGAAATAACGTCGGTTTTTCCGACGGCTCCGAAAAATCCGCCCATAAAACTTTATCTGCCTTTCAAATAAATATCAGTGAACCGCTAATCAAGCGAAGAACAGCTTAGAAAGAGTCATAGGATCGATATACTTGCCGTCCTTGTAAACTCTCATATTGCCAGAAGCTATTTCGTCGATAAGCATAACCTTGCCATCGGAGTCGTAGCCGAACTCGAACTTGATGTCGTAAAGGTCAAGTCCCTTTGCCTTAAGGTCGTCGGCTACTATCTTGGTGATCTGCTGGGTCATTACCTTGATATCGTCGTACTGCTCGGCGGTCATAACACCAAGAGTAATAAGGCCGTCCTTAGTTACCAGCGGGTCGCCCTTTTCGTCGTTCTTAAAGGTGGTTTCAACGTATGCGGGAAGGTCTGCACCCTCTTCGCAATAATCGCTGTAGCGGCGGAAGAAGCTGCCTACTGCCTTATAGCGGCAGATTACTTCCAGACCCTTGCCGAATACCTTTGCAGGAAGTACTTCCATGGTGGTATCATCGAGATTAGCGCTTACGTAGTGGGTTCTGATTCCTGCGGCGTTGATCTTCTCGAAGAAGTAGATAGACATTCTGAGGTTGACGTCGCCCACGCCCTCGATGGTAAGTCCTACCGAGTTCTCTCCGGGATCGAAAACGCCGTCCTTGCCGGTGCAATCGTCTTTGAACTTAAGAAGATAATTTCCGTTGTCGAGTGAATAAACGTTCTTGGTTTTGCCTGTGTAAACTAACTGCATGATGATTCTCTCCTCTAATATATTAAAATTTTGAAAACTGATTTATTGCCTTACAAACCCAACTTAGCCATCAGCTCTATGCTCTATAGACCTAACTTTTCCATTACCTCGGCGTCCTTTTTGAGGACGTTTTCTGCACCCTTTGCCCTAAGGTCAACGAGCTTTTTGTAAAGCTCATCATCCGAAACGGCTAAGATTTCGGCGCAAAGCAAAGCGGCATTAACGCCACCGTTTATCGCAACGGTTGCAACAGGTATGCCGGATGGCATCTGAACCGTGGACAATAGAGCGTCAACACCGTCGAGTACTGATGATTTACAGGGTATGCCGATAACCGGAAGCGAGGTGTTTGCCGCAATCGCTCCCGCAAGGTGGGCGGCCATTCCTGCCGCGCATATAATCGCCCCGAAGCCGTTTTCACGGGCAGAGCGTGCAAAATCCCGCGCTTCGTCCGGGGTTCTGTGCGCCGAGTAGATGTGAACCTCGAAGGGGATTTCAAGGGATTTTAGGGTATCAACCGTTTTCTGAATGATTGGCAGGTCGCTGTCACTGCCCATTACTATTCCGATTTTTTTCATGATTGTAACTCCTTCCGCAAAGCTCAAAGATTATCTTCAATGAAATACAAAAGGGCGCACCCGTCCTCATTAAAAAGAACCAAGTGTGCCCAGACGGTCGGCAATCTGCTTGTTCGGCGTTTAACGCTTGACAAGCTTAAGTTTTCTGCTCCCATGCGGTACTCCGCCGACAGCCGGGGTGTAAGCCCCCGCTGTTTTTTCCGTCAGTCACAGAAAACAATATAAATTTGCGCTGAAACCGCATACAACGGCGGCTTTTTTGTTCGCCGTCAGCGGAAATAAAATTGCAATTCAAGTATAGCAAATAATTCGATTTTCGTCAAGGCTGACAAAGAAAAAATACAAACTTTGTCGAGTATCACAATACGCGGGGCGATATTTGCCGCATTCTTTGGCAGTAAGCTAAAATATGCGTTTACAGCACTAAAGCAGCCCCCGCAGGGTAGACCTGCGAGGGCTGTTTTGGAATGCTTCTTTCACGGATTTTGCGGGTTAGTGGGCGAAGTCGAAACGGGCGTCGTTGATGGTGATGTAGTCTATCTGGGCGATATCGAGGGGGACTTCAAAACTCAATACTGTCGCATCACGACCGTTTTCCTTGTCTTTGAATCCGCTCATATTGACCACCATGTGAGTTGTTTCAAATTCATTAGTGAAAAGATGCTCTGTGTAGGCTGTGCCGTCAAGCATATGAACTTCAAGAGGAGCTTTAAAGTAATAATCATAATGGTTCTTTCTTTCGTCTCCCCAACCCACGGAGGAATTATATCCGGCGGCGTAAAGCTGCTCCGCATCGGAATAAATTATAAGCTCATAAGGCGACAGCTCGGCGGTAGACTCTGCGTCCATTACCTGCGCGGTATTCGTGGACTTTATCGACTCCATGATACTTATCTGATCTACAGGCAGCCGCATTTCAACCTCTATGTCCTTAACGGTTTTAAACGTCTTATCTTTGCCTTCTATGGCAATATACCCGAGCCGCTGAAGCTTTATAACTATTTCATCCTCGGGGAGCTCAAATATATTGTTCCTGTGCAAAATACCGGTGATTATATCGCCCTCGCGCGAAAGTGTTCCGCTCATTCCGCCCGACCAATTAAAGTTTACATCTTCCCACTCAAACATATACTCCTCGCCCGGGTGTGCATCATCGGGGAGCTCCTGCGGGAGATCAAGACCTGCGGCGTTAAACTCGTATGTTATAAACAGACTGCGTTTGCTTGCGGAAACTGCAGTAATCTTTGCTTCCCCGGGTGCCGGCGGGGTATAGTTTTCAACCGCTCCGGCAGCGTCAACCACGCCGTTTACTTCCTCGGTCTGCGCTGTGGTTGTGCTTGTGGTTACCTCGTTTGCATAATCCTCGGGGTTCTGCATTATAGGCACCTCATCGGGAAGTCTGAAGCTCTGCTTGTTGCCCTCGAAATAATCCCCGAGCGTACTTATCTTGCTGATTCCAGCCGCCACCGCAGTTGCAGCCATAGTAACCACCAACGCCGCGGCTACCAAAATCGTTACCGTTCTTCTTTTATTCATAGAAATCTGTCTCCTTTCCTGTTCCTTACTGTCGTCAAGAACTTCTTCCAAAAACTTTTCGTCCACGGCATTCATTGCCTCTAAAAAAGGATATTTTTTCATCGCTTGTGCTCCTTCCCGAGAATATGGCTTCTAAACTTGCTCCTTGCTCTGAAAAGCAGCGATTTTACCTTGCTTTCAGATATACCCATATCGGCGGCTATCTGGGGGATGGTGTCTAAAAAGAAAAATCTTTTTAAGAACACCTTGCGGGATTCCGGGCGCAGTCCCTCCAAGAATTCGTTTAAGACCATCTTAAAATCGACGTCCTCGAACGCTTGGGGCGATATTCCATCCGAGAGGGTTTCTTCAAGCTCGTCGAGGGATATTTCCGCGTGGGCGGAACGCTTTTCGGCGAGACTGTAGCGAAGCTGATTGAATGCCATATTGCGGACAATCTTGCAGGAATAAGCCCGCAGATTTTCGGGACTTTCGGGCGGGATGGATCTCCAGAGCGAAAGGTAGACGTCGTTTACACATTCCTCCGACGCCCCACTTTCGCCGAGAATTTTTTGGGCAATGCCGCTAAGCAGACTGCCGTATTTTTCCTGAGTAGCCGAAACAGCAAGCTCATCGCGCGCAAAATAAAGCTCTATTATCTGTTTGTCGTCCAAGGGTTTCCCTCCTTTAATGTCCTTCATACACTAAGTAACGGTTTAAGGGGAAATGGTTGCGGTTTTTGCGAAAAGTTTTAGAAAAAAGCTCTCCCGCCGTAAAATGGTAGGAGAGCAGAGACGGATTAGTGCCTTAGTGAATAGTGAAAAGTGAATAGTGAATAAGTGAGGTGTCGCTTCGCGACGGATTTAAAGTCGGCGCTTCGCGCCTTGCGGCGAAGCTGCTTTTTAAATCATCGGCGTAAGCCGATACCGCACTTATTCACTATTCACTATTACTTCTTCACTGGCGCCGTCAGGCGCTTAGCTCTGTCGAGTTTCACAGTAAATGCAGCGATATATCCCGCCCTCTTTATCAGTCAGCTTAAACGCCTGTCTAAGTTCCTGCTCCGCCGAGGTTATGCACCGTGTATTCCGGCAGACGAACTTATCATATACGATTTCCGCCTCACCGTCGGTGTCGGGTGTATACGGAACATCATTCTCGATAAGCCCGAGCAGCTTCATAATAAGCGCCATGCGGATGAATTTGCCGTATCTTGCCTGCTTGAAGTAGCACGCGCGTGGGTCGGAATCCACCGCAACCGAAATCTCGTTTACCCTCGGAAGCGGGTGCATAACTATCATATCCGGGCGGGCGAGCTTCATCTTTTCAGCGGTCAGGATGTAGGTGTCCTTAAGCCGCAGATACTCGTCGTCGCTTACAAAGCGCTCCCGCTGGATTCGGGTCATATAGAGGATATCCAAGTCGCCGATTACCTCCTCGAGCGACTCCGACTGAACATAGGGTATTCCCTTGTTGGCGATATACTCGCGGCGGACAAATCCCGGGAGCTTAAGCTCTTCGGGGGATATCAGCACGAACTTAACGCCTTCGTACCTCGACATTGCGCCGATGAGCGAATGAACCGTTCTGCCGAACTTAAGGTCTCCGCATAAGCCCACGGTAAGATTATTCAGCCTGCCCTTTTCGTGGCGGATGGTCATAAGGTCGGTAAGAGTCTGGGTGGGGTGGTAGTGCCCGCCGTCACCGGCGTTGATTATCGGCACGGTGGAGTGCTGAGCGGCAACTATAGGCGCGCCCTCCTTGGGATGGCGCATGGCTATTATGTCGGAGTACCCCGAAACCATGGTAACCGTATCGGCAACGCTTTCGCCCTTTGCCGCCGAGCTCGAAGCCGCCTCGGAAAAGCCTAAAACGTTTCCGCCCAGCGAGAGCATTGCGGATTCAAAGCTCAGGCGGGTTCTGGTCGAGGGCTCGTAGAAAAGGGTTGCAAGTATCTTGTGGCGCGCGACCTCGTTGTATTTTTGCGGGTTCTGAATGATATCATCGGCAACCTCGATAAGCCTGTCGATTTCCTCAACGCTCAAATCGAGGATGTTTATAAGATTTCGCATAATGTCACCTCGCAGCGCTTACTTCGCGCCGTTTATGCTAAGATAATTCCTGATTCGCTGGACGTTTTCGGCGTTGGCTTCGTCCTCTTCAAGATATTCTATGATGTCGTAAACATCCACGACAGAGTAAACCGGGAAGCCGAATTCCTCTTCGATTTCTGCCATAGCGCCCTTTTCGCCCCTGCCCTTTTCCTTGCGGTCTACCATGATAAGAGCCGCGGCGACCTTAACGCCCTTAAGGCAGGAAAGTATTTCCATGCTTTCACGGATGGCTGTTCCGGCGGTTATAACGTCCTCGGTGATGACTACTTCCTCGCCCTCCTTGGGGATATATCCCACAAAGACGCCGCCCTCTCCGTGGTCCTTGGCCTCCTTGCGGTTGAAGAAGAAGGGAACGTCAAGCCCATGCTTAGTCAGAGCCACAGCGCTTGATACCGCAATGGATATGCCCTTGTACGCAGGGCCGTAGAGAACGCAGCGCTTATCCCCTATCTTTTCGGAGTAGGCTTTCGCGTAGAACTCGCCTAAGCGGGCTATCTGCGCACCGGTCTTGATTTCTCCGGCGTTGATGAAATAGGGTATCTTTCTTCCGCTCTTTGCGGTGAAGTCCCCGAATTTGAGGACGTTTGCTTCCTTTAAAAAGTCGATAAATTCTCTTTTGTAGCTTTCCATGTCGGTTTATCCTCCTATCAGTCAACAAATTCCGCGATACATCTTTCGTATGCGGCTACAGGATCTTGGGCGGCGGTTATAGGTCTGCCCACTACTATATAGTCTGAGCCGATTTCCTTAGCCTGGGCGGGGGTCATAACCCGCTTTTGGTCGCCCTTGTCGCCGTCGGCAAATCTTACGCCGGGGGTTACGGTGATGAAATCTCCGCCGCAGACCTTATGAACCTTGCCCGCTTCGAGCGGGGAGCATACAACGCCGTCCAATCCTGCGCACTTGGCGTTCTGGGCGTAGTGCATTACTACCTCATCTATGGGATGATTAATAAGCAAATCCTCCTCCATAGCCTGCTGGTCGGTGGAGGTCAGCTGGGTCACGGCAATAAGAATCGGGCGGGTGCCGTCCAGGCGGGTAAGACCTTCAATTGCCGCTTCCATCATGCGCTTTGTTCCGGAAGCGTGCAGGTTGGTCATATCAACGTCCAGTCCCGAAAGAACAGACATTGCCTTTTTAACGGTGTTGGGGATATCGTGCAGCTTTAAGTCAAGGAAAATCTTATGCCCGCGCGCCTTGATTTCGCGGACTATCTGCGGACCCTCGGCATAAAACAGCTCCATGCCTATTTTGACAAACGGCTTTCTGCCCGAGAACCTATCCAAAAAGCTCATTACCTGCTCCTTAGACGAAAAATCGCAGGCGACAATAACATCTTTACCCATTGTGCGCTCCTCCTATTATATCCGTAAGATTTTTTATACCATATTTATCCATTACCGCAGGCAGCTCCTCTATGATATGCTTGCAGGCAAGCGGCTCGACAAGGTTTTGCGCTCCCACCTCGACGGCAGTCGCACCGGCGAGCATCATCTCGATAACGTCGCGAGCATTGGATACTCCGCCCATTCCCACTATCGGGATTTTAACGGCGTCGTAAACCTGATAAACCATCCTCAAAGCCACCGGCAGGATTGCCGCACCCGAAAATCCGCCCATTTTGTTGGCGATAACCGGCTTTTTGGTGCGCAGATCAATCCTCATACCCAGCAGGGTGTTTATAAGGCTTATGCCGTCCGCGCCCGCATCCTCACACGCTTTGGCGATTGAGACTATATCCGTGACGTTCGGCGAGAGCTTTATTATCACCGGCTTTTTGGTAACGGCTTTGACTGCCCTTGTCACCTCAGCCGCCGCTTTCGGCTCTGTTCCGAAGCTCATTCCCCCACCGTGGACGTTGGGGCAGCTTACGTTAACTTCCAGCCAGCCGACCTCCTCACACTTATCTAAAAGCTCGCAGGTGTAGGCGTAATCCTCGACCGAGAAGCCGCTGACGTTCGCCATGACCTTCTTGTTAAACACCGCTTTCATCTTGGGAAGCTCCTCGGAGATTACCTTTTCCACGCCGGGATTCTGCAGGCCGACGGCGTTAATCATACCGGCGGTACACTCCGCTATGCGCGGTGTGGGATTGCCGAAGCGCGGTTCGCGGGTGGTTCCTTTAAAGGAGAATGTGCCAAGTATGTTTATGTCGTAAAGCTCGGCGAACTCGTAGCCGTAGCCAAACGTTCCGCTTGCAGGGATAATCGGGTTGTCAAGCTCAGTCCCGCAGAGATTTACCGATAGTCTGTTCATTTGCCGCCCTCCTTATCCCATATGATTTCCTCGCTGTTCATGACCGGCCCCTCGCGGCAGATTCGCTTGTTGCCGGTCAAGGTTTTGCATGAGCAGCCCATGCACGCGCCGAAGCCGCAGCCCATTCTTTCCTCGAAGCTATACTGCCCCGGGGTTTTCATCACCTTGGACATCGCCCGGAACATCGGCTCGGGACCGCAAGTGTAGAAAAAGGTGTAGTCAAGTCGCTTGATGATATCGGTGACGAATCCCTTTTCGCCATAGCTTCCGTCCGCCGTGGCGACGTATACATCCGCTCCTAAGTCCTTAAATTCCTGCTCGTAGAAGACATCATCCCGGGAGTTAAAGCCCATTACAACGGTCGGCTTAACGCCTTTGGCAACCAATTCGCGGCAGAGCTTATACAGCGGCGGTACTCCTACCCCTCCGCCGACAAGAAGCGGCCTTTCCCCGCTTTTACCTAAGTTATAGCCGTTGCCGAGACCGGAAAGGGTGTTGATTTCCGTTCCCGGCTCAAGCTCTGACATCAGCTCGGTGCCCCCGCCGACAACCTTATATATAAGCGTAATGCTATCTGGCGAGCAGTCGCATACCGATATCGGGCGGCGAAGATAGAAGCCGTCGAGCTTTAGGTTTACGAACTGCCCCGGCGCGGTGATTGCCGAGGTGTCGCCCGAAAGAATCATCTTAAAAACGTCGCGGGCGATTTTTTGATTTGATACTACTTTATAAATTACTTCTTTCATATTAACTCCCGTTAAGCGTCAATCGTGGAAACGGTTATGGTGGTTTCCTCCAAGACATCCAGAAGAACCCGAACCGTGTCAAGCGCCGTGAACATGGTGATGTTGTTGTCGGTCGCGAGGGTTCTTATCTTGTAGCCGTCGCTGGCGTGACCCATCGAGCCTATTTCGGCGGTGTTTATTACGTATGCAATGTGACCCTGGCGCAGAGCGTCGGCGATTTCGTCGCTTCCCTCGCTCAGCTTGGCAAGGGTTCTGGTCTTTATGCCGTTTTCGCGCAGGAAGTTGGCTGTTCCCTTTGTGGCCTCGATGTTAAAGCCCAGGTTATAGAATCTTCTTATAAGCGGCAGGGCTTCGTCCTTGTCCTTGTCGGCGATGGTCGCGAAAACAGTGCCGTAGTTCTGAAGGTGCATTCCGCTCGCCTGCAAGGCCTTATACAGCGCGCGGTTGAGTTTGTCGTCATATCCTATGGCTTCGCCGGTAGACTTCATTTCAGGGGAGAGGTAAGCGTCCAGTCCGCGTATCTTCTGGAAGGAGAATACCGGAACTTTTACATACCAGCGCTTCTTTTCGTCCGGGTAGATGTCAAATATTCCCTGCTCGCGAAGGGATTTGCCCAATATCACCTCGGTTGCGATATCCGCAAGGCTGTAGCCGGTAGACTTTGAAAGGAAGGGAACCGTTCTCGATGAGCGGGGGTTGACCTCGATTATATAAACGTTGTCGCTCCTATCAACTATGAACTGGATGTTGTAAAGACCGATTATGCCTATTCCCAAGCCCAGCTTTTTGGCGTACTGAAGTATTGTTCCCTTTACCTTGGGCGAGATGCTGAAGGTCGGATATACGCTTATAGAGTCGCCGGAGTGGATGCCCGTTCTTTCAACCAGTTCCATGATTCCGGGAACAAAGACGTTTCTGCCGTCGCATATAGCGTCGACCTCGACCTCCTTGCCGATGATGTACTTATCCACCAAAACCGGCTTGTCGGCGTCTATTTCAACGGCGGTTTTAAGGTAGTGGCGCAGCTGTTCCTCGTTGGCGACAATCTGCATGGCTCTGCCGCCTAAGACAAACGAGGGGCGAACCAAGACGGGATATCCTATTTCTGCGGCGGCCGCAACGCCGTCCTCAACGCTGGTTACCGCCTTACCCTTGGGCTGGGGGATATCAAGCTCTAAAAGAAGCTTTTCAAAGCTGTCCCTGTTTTCTGCCTTGTCGATTGCCTGACAGTCGGTGCCGATAATCTTGACCCCACGGTCATAAAGCGGCTGGGCGAGGTTTATGGCGGTCTGTCCACCCAAGGAGGCTATAACGCCCTCAGGCTTCTCAAATTCGATGATGTTCATGACATCCTCGGGGGTAAGCGGCTCGAAATAAAGCTTGTCCGAGGTGGTATAGTCAGTCGAGACGGTTTCTGGGTTGTTGTTTATTATGATGGCCTCATAGCCGGACTTTTTAATGGTGTTTACGGCGTGAACGGTGGAATAGTCGAACTCAACGCCCTGACCGATTCTTATAGGACCTGCGCCCAAAACTATAATCTTTTTCTTATCCGAAAGCTTTGAGCGGTTGTCGCCGGTGTAGGAGGAATAGAAATAAGGGATATACGCGCCGGTGTGCAGAGTGTCCGCCATGCGGTATATCGGCATGATGCCGTTTGACTTTCTTAAGCCGAACACCTCGGTTTCCTTAACGCCCCAGAGCTTGGATATATAAGCGTCCGAGAAGCCCATCTTCTTGGCGGCTTTAAGGGTTTCGATGTCGCCCTTATTTTCTTCTATAATCTTCTCGAAGTCGACTATTCTCTTAAGAGCTTCCAAGAAGTAGGGGGTTATCCTGGTGAGCTTGTAGAGCTCCTCGACTGTCGCGCCGAGCCTTAAAAGCTGAGCCACGGCGAAGATTCCGTCGTCGCGGAAGTCTTTAAGATATTCTTCAAGCTCCTGCCTTGATTTGCCGTCGAACTTGGGAAGATGGAAATGCGTGCAGCCGATTTCAAGGCATCTTACAGATTTTAATAGACATTCTTCGAGGGTTGAGCCTATTCCCATAACCTCGCCGGTCGCCTTCATCTGAGTGCCGAGCTTATTTGAAACGGAGGAGAACTTGTCAAACGGGAATCTGGGCAGCTTGGCAACCACGTAATCGAGCGAAGGAGCGGTGGCGGCTGTGGTGTTGGCTATTTTGATTTCGTCCAAGGTCATGCCGACGGCTATCTTTGCGGTTACCTTTGCAATCGGGTAGCCGCTCGCCTTTGAAGCGAGCGCTGAGGAACGCGAAACTCTGGGATTTACCTCTATAAGATAATACTCGCTCGAGTTGGGCGAAAGCGCGAACTGAACGTTGCAGCCGCCCTCGATTTTAAGCGCCTTTATCAGCTTTACTGCGGAATCGTTGAGCATTTTAAGGTCGTGGTCATTAAGGGTCATTATCGGGGCGACGACTATCGAGTCGCCGGTGTGAACGCCTACAGGGTCGACGTTTTCCATGCCGCAGATGGTGATAACATTGTCCTCGCCGTCGCGCATCATCTCGAATTCTATTTCCTTAAAGCCCTTAACGCTCTTTTCAATCAGCACCTGATGAACCGGAGAGAGCTTGAAGGCGTTTGTTCCTATATCAATAAGCTCTTCTTCGTTGTTGGCAAATCCTCCGCCGGTGCCGCCCAAGGTGAACGCAGGGCGCAAAACTACCGGGTATCCGATATCAAGCGCCGCCTTTTTGGCTTCCTCCAGTGTGTAGGTTATTTCAGAGGGGATTGTAGGCTCGCCGATAGACTGACAGAGCTCCTTGAAAAGCTCCCTGTCCTCGGCCTGCTCTATGCTCTTACTGCTTGTGCCCAGAAGCTCGACCTGGCATTCCTTTAAAACGCCCTTCTTTTCGAGCTGCATAGCCATGTTAAGACCTGTCTGTCCGCCGATTCCGGGGATGATAGCGTTGGGGCGCTCGTATCTCAGAATCTTAGCGATGTATTCAAGGGTCAGCGGCTCCATGTAAACCTTGTCCGCGATGGCGGTGTCGGTCATGATGGTTGCGGGGTTAGAGTTGCACAGAACAACCTCGAAGCCCTCCTCCTTGAGGGCAAGGCAGGCTTGAGTGCCGGCGTAGTCGAATTCAGCCGCCTGACCTATAACAATAGGTCCCGAGCCGATTATCATAATCTTTTTCAAATCTTTTCTTTTTGCCATAATACTTCCTCCGATATATATAAGATTAAATTATTAGCGATTTATAGTTTCCGCGATATGTGCGTCCCTGCCGGTGGCTATCCATCTTCCAAAGACTTCTCTTCCTGCAAACGGCGTTGCCCTGCCCATGGTGGCAAAGTCTGCGGGATTTATTATATACGGCTTCGAGATTTCAAACACCGCAAATCCCGCTTCGCCGCTTAAGCCGAATCTTCGGCGGGGGTTGGTGCTCATAAGCTCAGTAAGCCTTTCAAGGGTGATTACCCCCTTTAAGACGAATTCTGTATACATCACCGCGAAGGCGGTTTCCAAGCCGACTACACCCATCAGGCTTTTTTCAAGCCCGCGCGATTTTTCCTCGGCGCTGTGCGGGGCGTGGTCGGTGGCTATCATATCTATAGTGCCGTCCTTGATGCCCTCTATAAGAGCGTCTCTGTCCTCGGGTGAGCGCAGGGGCGGGTTCATCTTGAATCTGCCATCCTCCTGCAAGTCACTGTCGCAAAGCGTGAGGTAGTGCGGACCTGTCTCGCAGGTGACGTCCACACCGGTTTTCTTGGCCTGACGGATAAGCTCGACGCTTTCCTTAGTCGAAATATGGCATACGTGATACTTCACACCGGTTTTGGCGGCAAGCTCTAAGTCCCTTGCTATCTGGGCGTATTCGCTTTCGGAGCATATCCCGCGGTGACCGTGAGCGTGAGCATATTCGCCCGCGTGGATATATCCGCCGTTTAACAGCGAGTTGACCTCGCAGTGGGCGGCTATTATCTTATCAAGCTCCTTGGCCTTGCGCATGGCTGAAAGCATCATTTCATCCGACTGCACTCCCCTGCCGTCGTCCGAAAAGGCGCAGACATGGGGCGACATTGCTTCCATATCGGCTAAGCATTCGCCCTTTTCGCCCTTGGTTATCGCGCCATAGGGGTGGATATTCACGCATGGTGCAGCGTCCCTCGCGATAATATCACGCTGAACATTAAGAGTCTCAAGACTATCCGGAACGGGGCTCAGGTTTGGCATGGTGCAGACGGCGGTATATCCACCGTGAGCCGCAGCAAGCGAGCCTGATTTGATCGTCTCCTTATATGAAAAACCCGGCTCTCTGAAATGAACGTGAACATCACAAAGACCGGGAACAACAATATAGCTTACATCGGAATCAGGCAATAAGCCTTTGCGGGAAAGAAGGTCAAAGGCGGAATCAGCAGCAGATTTTTCGCAGACAGCTTTTATTCCTGATATCATAACTAAATACCTCCATATAAAACAAAAATCCTGCTTTTTAAGCAAGATTGCACACAAAACCGCACAGCCGAAAATCCCCCTAAAATGGGGCAAACAGCCGCGTGAAATATCAGACAATCTTACCGGTATCACTGTACCAACTTAAAAATTGCTTTTTCTTTTATGCGGAGCAGCACACCCCGCAGATTTATACTTTATAAAGTATAGCAGATGTTTTAGCGATTGTCAACCGCTTTGCGGCATATTTTTACACGAATTGTGCATACCGTCTTCCCACCGACAAAAAGCACCGACGGAAGAGCTTGAAAAAATTTTTCAAATTCGATTGATGATGTGTCCTTATATGACATAATACTACACGTAAATATGTTAATATTTGGAAAAGAAAAGAAAAACATCTAAATAAAGCTTAATAAAAATAAAGGAGAGATAAAAATGTCAAACGTATCGAAAAAATTAAAGGTGTTAATAGGAGACGACAGCGAGGAATACGGCGTAAAATGCGCTCAGGAGCTGCGGGAAATGGGATTTTTCTGCATTGTCCGCCCAAAGGACGGCAACGTCATACTGGAAGCCGTAACCTCGGAGGTCCCCGACGTGGTTGTCGCCGACCTATGGATGCCCGGGCTTGACGCCATCGAGCTTATGAAAAAGGTGAACAAAGCGTCGAAGTCAAAGCCGGCGTTCATAATATGCGCTCCCTGCGAAAACGAGTTCGCGCTGAGGCAGGTAATGCAGGAGGGTGCGGCATACTATCTTGTAAAGCCATTTGATTTCCATATGCTAGGTGACAGAATAAATCAGGTGATGGGCTACGATATCTTGGAGGACAGCCCGGTAATCCAGCCCCAAAGAACATCGCCGGATTTGGAGGTCGTTGTTACCGAGATGATACACCAGCTGGGAGTTCCTGCCCACATAAAGGGATATCACTATTTAAGGCGTGCGATAATACATTCGGTGAACGACCCGGAGATGCTTGAAAGCGTGACCAAGCTGATGTACCCGACCGTCGCGAAGGAATACTCCACCACACCTTCAAGGGTTGAGCGAGCCATACGCCACGCCATTGAAATAGCCTGGGACAGGGGCGACGTTGAGATTCTTAACTCCTTCTTCGGCTACACGGTAAACACCGGCAAGGGCAAGCCCACTAATTCCGAGTTCATAGCGCTGATTGCCGACAAGATAAAGCTTAAATACAGAAGCAAAACCGCCGCCGTGAGCAGATAAAGATTTTCCTCCTTCAATATAGTTACCCCTTGTAAAGCCCCTGCTGGCAGTTCAATATCGGACTGCCAGCAGGGAATTGCTTTTTAGAGACGGTAAAGAAATATGTTTATGTAAAACAAAGCCCCGGCTTTCAGCCGAGGAAAGGTGAGGCAGGATCAACGAAGCATTGCGGTGTAACACGCTTTAAAATATCACAAAGTTTGGCAGTGGCGACGAAGGGGTGTCACCTCTTCAGCGAAGTGTGACGCCGCCATTGCCGCCATTTCCGTTATTCAATCCAAAGCTGATTTGCAGGGCGCTGTTGATTTTATCCATCGAAGTTGCGTCCAGAACGCCCATGCGCTCCTTTAAACGCTGTTTGTCGATAGTGCGGATCTGTTCTAAAAGGACAATGCTGTCCTTGGCTAAGCCGCAGGTGCCGGAGGTTATCTCTATATGAGTAGGCAGACGGTTCTTTTCCCGCTGACTGGTTATAGCCGCAGCTATCACCGTCGGCGAGTGACGGTTTCCAACGTCATTCTGAACAATAAGTACAGGTCTTACTCCGCCCTGCTCCGAACCTACCACCGGGCTTAAATCGGCGTAATATATTTCTCCCCTATATACTGACATGGCTATCTCTCCTGTTGCTTTTAGAACTTTCCCGCAATCAGGTATAAGGACATATGTACTACTGATTTTCGTCTGAAATTATAGCAAAAAGCGGGCACAAAACCGCTATATTATGGGTTTTGCACCCGCTTTTTTGAACATTTCTAGACGAAAATAAGTATACATCTTTACACCCGAGCGAAGAATAGTGTTATAATTGGGTTATCTTATGTTTACAAGACCATTCCTTGATAGTTAGTCTTGCATTTACAGTATTATTCTTGACAATACTTTGCTGTTTATACAGTCAACCGGAAATTGTAGGGAGCTTAATTCAGTTTATGCCAAAGCTCGGCAGGGAGTTAATCACTTAGGATGGTGCGCGTGCCAATCTCGTGCTGTAAAAATTTACAACGTGTATTTGCAAATAAATGTGAAAAGCTATTAGCAAATAATCACGAAAGGACCATTTATATATCATGAAAACGGTTATTTCAAGAAGAACCATCGCCCGGATAGTATCCTTTTCTTTAGCAATAATTGCGGTTCTGGGCGCGGCTGACCTTATTTATATGCGAAAGCTTTCAAAAGCGGAAAACTTTATTGAGTACGGCTACCGCCAGGCTGTGGAGGAGCTTGCATCCAGTGCGGACAAGATATCCTCTACATTAACAAAGGGCTTGTATTCCGGCTCCCCCGCGATGATGACCCGCCTTTCAAACGAGCTTTTGAGCGAGGCAAGCACCGCAAAGAACGCGTTGACCAAGCTTCCTGTTTACAATTCAGACCTTGAGCGCACCGAAAAGTTTCTGACCCAGATAGGCAACTATGCCTCCTCCGTCTCTGCGGCGGCATCACGCGGTGAAGAGACCTCGTATGAGGACTACAGCCGGCTTTCAGCCCTCTGTCAGAACGCCAAGGAACTGTCACGTCAGCTCTGGGAGATGCAGTCGCGCTTTCTTTCGGACGACAAAACCATCACCCAGCTGTTTGCTGATATCGATTCAGGCGGGCAGTCGTTTATTACCGAAGGCTTTGCAAAGCTTGAAGACGGTTTCTCCTCTACACCCAAGCTGATCTACGACGGTCCGTTCTCCGACCATATCTTGGAACGCACGCCCCGGCTTATTCAAGGAGCAAATCAAATAAACGAGGATGACGCGCGACGCCGCGCCGCGCAGTACTGCGGAATGGAGGATTGGCAGCTTAAAAGCGTTGAAGGCGGCGAACAGGGTAAAATGCCGTCCTACTGCTTCCGCGCGGATGGAATCTACTGTGCCGTCACCCAGAAGGGCGGATATATAAGCTACCTTATTAAAAGCCGCGAGCCCAGAGCCTCGAAAATCACACCGGAAGAGGCGGAAGTATATGCAAGAAGCTATCTTGATTCACTTGCTATCGGCGGTATGCAGAAGACCTATTATGAGACATACAACAACGTCTGCACCATCAACTATGCTTATGAAGACAACGGCGTTACCTGCTACACCGACCTTATAAAGATATCCGTCGCGATGGATAACGGCGAGATTCTTGGCTTCGATGCCCGCGGCTTCATAGTCAACCATCACGAAAGAAATCTGGGCGAGCCTGTTTTGAGCGAACAGGAGTGTCAGGAAAAGCTTTCACCGATGCTGAGCGTTGTTAAATCCTCGCTGGCAGTAATTCCGACAAATTCTGTGGATGAAAAGCTCTGCTGGGAATTCAAGTGCAAAACCTCCAACGACGATACAGTGCTTGTCTATATCAACTCAAAGACCGGAGACGAGGAGGATATTCTCATCCTTCTGGAAACGGATGAAAGCCAGCTTACCGTGTAATAATGTTTTGATGTTGCCGTCCATTCTTTGGGCGGCAATGATTTTTTCAAAAAGATTTCACTCATCATGCAATGAACGCCCGATTTTGGTGTGTATATTGGTGAGAGCACTTATATATCAAGGCATATATGTCGAGATGAAAGTGCGCGGAAAGGGGAGAAATCAATGAACGACCATGAAATAATCGAGCTGTACTGGCAGAGAAGCGAGACTGCCATATCGGCAACCGACAAAAAGTACGGCAAATACTGCCACACCATTTCCTACAACATCCTACACAACAGCGAGGACAGTGCCGAGTGCGTCAACGATACATATTTACAGGCGTGGAAATCCATGCCGCCCAAGCGCCCGGAGAAGCTGTCGGCATATCTCGGAAAAATCGTGCGTAACCTCTCGCTGAACAGATTCAGACGATACGCCGCCGAAAAGCGTGGCTTCGGGCAGACCGAGCTTGTGCTGTCCGAATTAGAAGACTGCATACCGTCCGCGCATGGCGTTGAACAGGCGTTTGATGAAACGGTCTTAGTTGAAGCCATCAACCGTTTTCTGCGCGAACAGCCGGAGCAGAAGCGGAATATCTTCATCCACCGATACTGGTATATGCACCCGATAAAGCATATCGCTAAAAGCTTTGGGATGAGCGAGAGCAACACCGCTTCCCTGCTTTTCAGGATGAGAAACGAATTAAAAGCACAGCTTGAAAAGGATGACATTGTGATATGAGAAAAAACGAAATACTTTTGGATGCTATCGGGAAGATAGATGATGAGCTTATAGCAAATGCGGGCGAAGTAAAGGACAGAAGCAAAACGAAGATGTGGCTAAGGTGTGGAGCGTTGGCGGCTTGCCTTGCATTGGTTGTTGGCGTATGTTCGGTGGCAGGATGGTTTGCGCCCGGTGAAAGCTCGCCCGAACTGCCTATGCTTACCATCTCGGAAACATCGGGAGCAATGGGCTTTGAGGGATATATGGCTTATGATATTTCCGAGCTGATCAACGCCAATCCTTGGAGCGAGGACGCAAAAATTACCACCTTGCCGGTATTCCGAAACAGGCTCACGCGCGACGAAACCATGAACACACGCGGCATGGACTTTGAAGCCATGAAATGCCTTTTACTCGACACCGCAGAGCGGCTTGGAATGGACACCTACAGTCTTGTGATTACCGACGACACCCCAAGTGCGGAGTATCAGGCGGCTGTTGTCGAGAAGTTTGCAAGCGTGGGCGAGGAAGTGCCGGAGGGGTATTTCGACCCCACAAGCCTTATCGCCGAGCAGAACGGCATACGCATCGAGGTGGTTCCGGTCATGAACGCAACAATAACCTTTGACCCGGCAAGAGCCTTCCCGAACGACCTTGGCTTCCACTATCATTCGCCGTATGAGGACGTCGAGAAGACGGCGGAATATATAAAAGAGGAATACAAAGAGCTTTTGAACATGAATAACCCCGTAACCGACATCAACGGCGGTGATTATAACATCTACAGCGAGCAAAGCTTCGACCTTTGCTTCTACAACGGAGCAGATGACTTGACGGAAAGGATAATTAACTACAATTTCTGCTATACATCATTTTCCTGTAATGAAAACGAAGAACTTTTCCATGTATGCGTTCACAGCTGTGACCTTTCCGACAAAGTCGGGGATTACCCGATTATCACGGCAAAGGAAGCTGAAAAGCTGATGCTGAACGGTAACTTTGTAACAACAGTGCCTTATGACTTCCCGGGCGGGGAGTATGTCAAAAAGGTTGAGCTTTTATACAGAGTTGACTCCAGATACGAGTATTACATCCCTTATTACCGCTTCTTTGTCGAGCTTCCCGAAGCCGAAAGGGAGGGCGGCATGAAGACCTACGGCGCATACTATGTCCCCGCCGTTGAAGAAAAATATATCTCAAATATGCCTTTGTGGGATGGAAGCTTTAACTGATAATCCCGAAAAACATAAAAATGCGCGCGGAGTCTGTACACTTCGCGCGCTGATATCCATAATATTTACAATACGGAGCTTAAAGCTCACATTCAAGCTGGCAATCAAATGGCTCTTTTTCAACGTGCTCGGCATTATACTCCTTGGCCTCGACGCACCCCATAGAGCGGTAGAATGCCTGGCTTTCAACCGCCGAATGAGCCGATATATACAGCTTTTTGGCGTTTCTGCTCTTAGCAAAGCGCTTGGCAGCCGAAAAAAGCTCTCTTCCTATCCCCTGCTTTCTCGCATCTGCGGAGACGTGTATGCTGGAAAGATCCATATACTGTCCGGCACTTCCTATCGGCTCTGCCTCGACAGATACGAATCCCTTTAGCGTGCCGTCTATAAAAGCTCCGCAGACAAACCCTCCGGTTGCGACGGTGTTTTTAAGACAGCTTACCAGAAAGCTGTAGTCATCCTCGCTCCAGTCATCGATAAATGGGTCATCACGTATCACCCATTCGCCGTCTATCTTCCGCAAGCATTTTGTTACGACCTGTCTGCGGATGAAGCTGCTGAACAACTCACGGGTTATATCGTTTTCGGTTAATTCTTTGTAGGTTATCATTGGTTTTTGTGCCGGCATGCGGAAATGCTGTGATTTTCTGTGGCGCCGGTGTGCTCCTTTCCATAGAGATATAGTTATGTAAGTGTTTAGTTGGGCGGACGCGAATATACGCTGTTCGCAGAGTGTTACCTGCACCAATAAAAAAGGCCCTTAAGTGCCTTGACGTTTGGCTTGGCGAGACGTCGGGACTTGAACAGCGTTTAGCCGGGCGGACACGGCTAAACGCGACGATGCTCAGTTTAGCGCCGGACATCTATTTCTCTTTTTCGCTTTTGCGATTGTCGAAGTGATGTTCTCTTAACTGCCCCGCATCTACTGCAAGTTCGCAGAATGTTACCTGCACCAATAAAAAAGACCCCTAAGTGCCTTGACGTTTGGCTTGGCGAGACGTCGGGACTTGAACAGCGTTTAGCC
>ENA-UOJG01000182-UOJG01000182.1-human-gut-metagenome-genome-assembly--contig:-C47-NODE-182-length-95888-cov-27.555383_pt1 | contig 95888 bp, 92 predicted proteins | sample MGYA00242340_ERZ723887 | MGnify/ENA metagenome assembly ERZ723887 | reverse complement strand
GCTTGTTTGTAGCCAAAGCCAAATCGAACTTGATTCGATTTCGCCGGGACGGGTGAACCGTAGGTTCAAATACTGCCGAATGGCAAATAAAAAAACACCGGAAGGTGTTTAGAAAATGGCTGGGGTGGCAGGATTTGAACCTACGCATGCAAGAGTCAAAGTCTTGTGCCTTACCGCTTGGCGACACCCCAATATTTAAAATGCATTGATATTTTATCAAAAAAGAAAAGCAAAGTCAACATTTTTGCGTAAAAATAAGATAAATTTAATTATTTGTTTTAGCGGAGTGATGAAAGAACTATATTTTTAAAATTTGAGACAAATTAACGTCGATTTAGAAATCAAAATTATTTGTAAAAACTAAAAAATTTAGGCTTTTTTTACTTTGAAAATTTAGGCTTTTTTTGTATACTATTTAGGTATCAAAAAAAGGAGAAGAAACATGAAAAAATTTGTTTATGCTTTCAAAGAAGCAGACGGAAAAAACAAGGCTCTTTTTGGTGGAAAGGGGTCTAACCTTGCTGAAATGACAAAACTTGGCATGCCAGTTCCTCAAGGATTTATTATCACCACTGAGGCCTGCACACAATACTATGCAGATGGAAGAAAAATCAACGCTGGAATCATGAAAGAAATCGAATCAAAACTTGCTGAACTTGAAAAACTTACAGGCAAGAAATTCGGCGACAAGAAAAACCCTCTTCTTGTTTCAGTTAGATCAGGCGCAAGAGTGTCAATGCCTGGCATGATGGACACTATTTTGAACCTTGGTCTTAATGATGAAGTTGTTGAAGGACTTGCTGCGCTTTCTGGCAACCCAAGATTCGCATATGACTCATACAGAAGATTTATTCAAATGTTCTCAGATGTTGTTATGCAACAAGACAAATCAAAATATGAAAGAATTTTAGACGAAATCAAAGAAAAGAAAGGCGTTAAATATGATAAGGATCTTTCTGCAGAAGACCTTAAAGAAATTGTTAAACTTTTCAAATCTCTTTACAAGAAAGGACTTGGTGAAGAATTCCCTCAAGAACCAAAAGTTCAACTTATGGAAGCTGTAAAAGCAGTTTTCAGATCATGGGACAACGACAGAGCCAACGTTTACAGAAGAATGCATGCTATTCCATATGAATGGGGAACAGCGGTTAATGTTCAATCAATGGTGTTCGGAAACCTTGGTGACGAATCAGGAACAGGTGTTGCATTCAGCCGTAACCCTGCAACTGGTGAAAACGAACTTTATGGTGAATATTTGATGAACGCACAAGGCGAAGACGTTGTTGCCGGAATCAGAACACCACTTCCAATTTCAACTTTAAAAGAACAAAATCCAAAAGTTTACGCTGAATTTGTTAAGATTGCTAAAACTTTGGAACAACATAACCATGATATGCAAGACATGGAATTTACCATTGAAAACGGCAAACTTTATATGCTTCAAACAAGAAATGGAAAAAGAACAGCAAAAGCAGCATTAAAAATCGCTGTTGACCTTGTAAAAGAGAAAATGCTTACTGAAAAAGAAGCATTGCTTATGATTGACCCAACTCAACTTGATGCTCTTCTTCACCCACAATTTGAAGCAAGCGCACTTAAAAAAGCACAAGTAATCGCAGTAGCACTTCCTGCTTCTCCTGGAGCTGCCTGCGGAAAGATCTGCTTTACAGCTGAAAAAGCTAAAGAAATGAAAGCAAACAAAGAAAAAGTTGTGCTTGTTCGTCTTGAAACATCTCCTGAAGACATCGAAGGAATGGCTGCTTCAGAAGGTATCTTGACTGCGCGCGGAGGAATGACATCTCACGCTGCCGTTGTAGCAAGAGGAATGGGAACAGCCTGCGTTGCAGGATGCAGTGATATTAAATTTGCTGCTGACGGAAAATCATTTACAATCAAAAACAAAACATTCAAAGAAGGCGATATGCTTGCTTTCGATGGATCAACAGGAAAGGTTTATGCCGGCGCTGTTGCAACTGAACCTGCAAAGATTTCGGGCGAATTTGCTACTATTATGGAATGGGCTGACAAAAACCGCAAACTTCAAATCCGCACAAACGCTGATAATCCAAGAGATGCAAAAACAGCATATGATTTTGGTGCAGAAGGCATTGGCCTTTGCAGAACAGAACATATGTTCTTTGATGCTGATAGAATTATGGCAATGAGAGAAATGATTGTTTCTTCAACAGTTGAAGAAAGAAGAAAAGCCCTTGCAAAACTTCTTCCTATGCAAAAGAAAGACTTTAAAGGCCTTTATACAGCTATGCACGGCAAACCTGTAACAATCAGATTCTTGGATCCACCTCTTCATGAATTCCTTCCACACACAGACGCTGAAATTAAAGAACTTGCAAAAGAAATGAACATCTCAGCTGCTTCATTAAAACAAACAGTTGTTGACCTTCACGAATTCAACCCAATGATGGGTCACCGCGGGCTTAGACTTGCTGTAACATATCCTGAAATTGCGGAAATGCAAACACAAGCCGTTATCGAAGCTGCTATCGAAGTTAAGAAAGCTCATGGTTATGACATCGTTCCAGAAATCATGATTCCTTTAACATGCGACAGCAAAGAATTCAAATTCGTTCGTGACATCGTTGCTGCAAAAGCAGACGAAGTTATTGCAAAGAAAAAGGCTGATTTGCACTATAAGATTGGAACTATGATTGAAATTCCACGTGCTGCTCTTACTGCTGACGAAATCGCTAAGAGTGCAGAATTCTTCTCATTCGGCACAAACGACCTTACACAAATGACTTACGGATTCAGCCGTGACGACGCAGGAAAATTCCTCAACGTTTACTATCAAAAGAAGATTTTTGAAAACGATCCATTTGCTCGTCTTGACCAAAATGGCGTTGGAAAACTTGTTAAAATGGCTGCTGACCTTGGAAGAAGCGTTCGCCCAGACATCAAACTTGGCATCTGCGGAGAACATGGCGGAGAACCATCAAGCATCGAATTCTGCCACAATGCAGGACTTAACTATGTTTCTTGCTCACCATTCCGTGTTCCTATTGCAAGACTTGCTGCAGCTCAAGCAAACATCAAAAATCCAAGAAAATAACAAAAAGTTAAATAATAACATTAAAATAAACGGAAAATACCAAAATTTCCGTTTATTTTTATTTTTAACTTGAATTTTTTAAAATTTGTATTATACTTAGGATAATAGGAGGAAAACTAATGAAAAAAGTTAAAGAAAACAAAAAAGAAGAAAAAACAAAAAAAGTTGTTCCAGCAAAAAATGAAAAAGCAACAGCTGCAAAACCAGTGAAACCAGCAAAAGCAGACGTAAAAAAGGCTGAAGTAAAGAAAGTTGAAACAAAAGAAGTAGAAGAAAAAGAAGTTTCACTTGGCAAGTATGTGGTTGTTTTTGACAAAGAAGAAAAACTTTGGAAAATCAAACGTGACAACGCGAAAAGAGTTATCGCTTCTTACGCAACTAAGAAAGATGCTATGACAAGAGTTAAAACACTTTGTGAAAACAACGATGCCGGCGTTGTGGTTAAAAAGAAAAATGGACAATTCCAAAAGAAAAAGAACATCCGCATTTAATTTGAAAAATAGTCAAAAAACTGTTTGAAAAACATAATTTGTGCTTTACAAGTTTTGTTTTTTATGGTAAAATATCTAGCGAAATAAATAAAGAGGTGACTTATTATGATGCTTTATCCACCAATCGACGATCTTGTTCGTAAAACTAAAGGAAATCCTTATGTTCTTTGCACTATCATAACAAAGAGAGCGAAAGAAATTGAAACTCTTCGCCATGCCGAACTTGCTGGCTCTGACAAAAAAGCAATCAGCATTGCTTGTGAAGAAGTTTATCAAGGAAAAGTTATTCCAAGTGATTTTTAATAGAAATTTATTGATAAATGTGTTATAATTCTATTGCCGAAAAGCAATAGAATTTTTTTTGGAGAAAAGATGTTTGCTAGTGTAATTATTGACCAAGACGCAAAGGCACTTGACAGAGTTTTCACCTATCGCATTCCTGACGGACAAAACATCACGGAGGGCATGAGGGTGATTGTTCCTTTTGGACAAAGAACGCTGCAAGGTTTTGTCATTGCTATAAAAGAGCAAACATCGCTTGAAGACAATAAAATTAAATCAATCTATCATGCTGTTGAAGACTTTCCTGTGATAAAGCCAGAGCTGTTGCAACTGATGGACTTTATGTGTGATAAATTTCATTTGAGACAAACAAGCGTGCTGAGACTGTTTTTGCCTACTGAAATGCGCGAGGGAAAAGTTAAAGAACTTTTTGAAAAATATGCTGTTTTAAGTGAAAATATCGATGAAAATTCATTAAAAAGAGCAAAAAAACAGTTGGAAGCGGTTAAATATTTGAAATCGCAAGGGCGAACAAAACTTGCTTTGCTAAAAGAAAATTTTGGAGAAAGCGCAATCAAATCGCTTATCGAAAAGGGCTGCATTTTGCTTGAATTAGAAAAAGTGAATCGCGCGCCTCTTACAATTGAGAAAGAAAACAAAAGCGTCATATTAAATGCTCAACAGCAAAACGCGATTGAAAGCGTTGGAAAAAATGGAACATATCTTTTGCATGGCGTGACAGGAAGCGGAAAAACAGAAGTTTATATGCACCTTATTTCACGCGCACTCAGTGAAGGGAAAAATGCGATTATGCTTGTTCCAGAAATTTCGCTTACACCACAAGTGGTATCTATTTTTAAAGCGAGATTTGGAGATAAAATTGCTCTTTTGCACAGTAGCCTTTCAGCGGGTGAAAGATTTGACGAATGGCGAAGAATTTTTGCTGGCGAAGCGCAGGTTGTTGTTGGGGCGCGTTCTGCTATTTTCGCGCCTATCGAAAACTTGGGCATGATTATAATTGACGAAGAGCACGAACAAAGTTATGTGTCTGAGTCAAACCCACGATATATCACTCAAGACGTCGCTGCGTTTAGAGCGCAAAAGAATAACTGTCCACTTGTTTTGGGCAGCGCGACTCCAAGCGTTGATGACTATCAGCGAGCAAAAGAAGGCGAAATCAAATTGATTGAAATGCCCGTTAGAGCAAATGGCAAGGAACTTCCAAAAATACAAATAATTGATATGATGAATGAAATCCGAGCAGGAAACAGCGGCAATTTTTCAACGCAACTTCTATCAGACTTGGCGAAAGTTATAAACGACAAAAAGCAAGCCATGATTTTTATCAACCGTCGCGGATATTCGTCATTTATGATGTGCCGCGAATGCGGATATGTTGCAAAATGTCATGATTGCGATGTCAGCCTTGTTTACCATCGCGAAGACAACCGCTTGAAATGTCATTATTGTGGCAAGCAATACAAAGTTTTGGATCAATGCCCAAAATGCGGCTCAGACAAAATTAAACAAGGGGCGGTTGGCACTGAAAAAGTGGTTGACCAGTTGAAAAGCATTTTCCCTGATGTTAAAATATTGCGCATGGACAACGACACAACCTCAAAGAAAAACGCGCATCAAAAAATTCTTTCAGAATTTGCAGCAACGAAGCCCGCGATATTAGTTGGCACTCAAATGATTGCAAAGGGACATGACTTTGAAGACGTTACGTTGGTTGGAATAGTTGATGCGGATCAAAGCCTTTATCGTTCTGACTATCGCAGCACAGAACGCTGTTTTCAACTTATCACGCAAGTAAGCGGCAGGGCGGGCAGAAGCCAATGGGAAGGCAAAGTTGATTTGCAGACCTATTCGCCACGCCACTACGTTTATAAATTTGCGGCAAACTATGATTATAAGGCGTTTTTCAAAAAAGAGGCAAACATACGTCAAACGGCACAATTTCCGCCTTTTTCAAAAATAATTCGCATTCTTTTTTCGCATTCAGATGAAAATGTTGTTAAAAATGAATTAAAATCATGTTATAATAAACTGTTGCAAGTGCGCGAGAAATATTTTGATGACATCATTTATATGGATGCTATGAAATCTCCAATCAAGCGCATTAAAAATTCTTATCGTTATCAAGTGATAATTAGATTAAAATTAAACAATTGCAAGCAAATTGAAGATGAAATTTTTGCTTGCACGCAAGATGGATTAAAGTCAAGTGTGTTCTTTGAAGTTAATCCTGAAAACATGTCATAGGAGGACAAATGGCAAAAAGAAAAGTACTTAAATTTCCAGACGAAAGATTAAGACGCATCTCAAAACCAGTGACTGAGTTTGATGACGAACTCTACGAACTTTTGGACGATATGCGTGAGACTATGTATGCAAACGACGGCATGGGCTTGGCTGCTCCACAAGTTGGCGTGCCGATTCGCGCCATCGTTATGGATGTCGGGGGCTGCTATTTTGAACTGATCAATCCTGAAATCACTTTTGAAGAAGGTGAACAGATTGACGAAGAAGGCTGCCTTAGTGTTGGACATTTTAACGACAATGTAAAACGTCCATACAAAGTTACAGTTAAGGCTAAGGACAGACTTGGATACAATTTTGAAATAACTGGCGAAAAATATTTTGCTCGTTGCGCAAGTCATGAAATCGACCACTTAAACGGAAGACTTTTTATTGACATCAGCGAACATGGTCAAGAATATATCAAAAAACACGGGAAATAGATGAAAGTTTTATTTTTAGGTTCACCAAATTTTGCAAAAACAGTGCTTGATGGCATTTTGAAGGCAGGACACGAAGTCGTTGCCGTCATTTGTCAACCCGATCGTCCGGCAAGCCGTGGGCATAAAATGCAAATGCCTGCTGTGAAAGAATACGCTCTTGAAAAGGGGCTTAAAGTGCTGCAATTTGAAAAAGTAAACAGAAATTTGGACGAAATAGCAGCGCTTGATTATGACATTTTTGTGACCGCTTCGTTCGGACAAATTTTGTCGCGCGATTTTTTAGCGATTAAAATGGGCTTAAATGTGCACCCATCTTTGCTTCCACAATTTAGGGGAGCGACGCCTATCCAAACGGCTCTTTTGAATGGTTGCGAAAAAACAGGCGTAACTATTCAAAGAATGGTTTATGAAGTTGATGCGGGCGATATTATCGAACAAGAAGAAGTTGAAATTAAACCTGACGACGATTATGTCACTCTTGAAAAACGCCTAAGTGAAGTGAGCGTTAAACTGCTTACAAAGGCGCTTGAATCAATCGAAAATGGCACTGCCAAATTTGTTCCACAACAAGGCGAGCCAACATTTACTAGAATGATTGAAAAAAGCGACGGCAAGCTTGACTTTTTAAGAACTGCCAGCGAAAACGTAAACAAAGTTAGAGCACTTGCGCACAATCCAGGTTGCTATTTTGAATTGGACGGACAGCGTGTTAAAGTTTTAAAGGCAGCGCTTGCAGAGCAAGAAAATGGCACGCAAAACCAGCCAAAAGATATTATTAAAGATAAAAATCACTTTTTGATTAAATGCTTGCATTCAGTCATTGAAATAGTTTCGCTTGTTTCACCAAACGGCAAAACGGTTGACGGAAAAGCATTTTTAAACGGACTTAGAAACACAAACAAGGTGGATTGATGCTGCTTGATTATTCATTAGCGGAAATTAAAAAGTATGTGACGGGGTTGGGTTTTCCTGCATTTAGGGGAAAACAACTTTTTGATGCAATTTACAGCGGCAAAAAACTTAATGAAATTTCAAACATTCCAAAAGAAATGTTGGAAGCAGTAAAAAAAGATTATCCTTCTTTTAATTTGATTAAAAAATTGACCGCTGAAGACGGGACAAGCAAATATATCTTTGAGCTCAGCGATGGACAAACTGTCGAAAGCGTTTTGATGAAATATAAATATGGAAACACAGTTTGCGTTTCTACACAAATTGGTTGCCGAATGGGCTGCAAGTTTTGCGCATCGACCTTGAATGGCCTGTTGCGCAACCTTACTGCCGGCGAAATTTTAGAACAAATTATTTTTATAAATGCCGAACTTGGTGGCTCTACTAAGTCGCGACAAGTCACAAACGTTGTGCTTATGGGAATGGGCGAGCCACTTGACAATTATGACAACGTATTGAAATTTTTACATCTTGTATCAAGCGAAGACGGCTTAAACATTTCACAGCGAAACATCACGCTCTCGACTTGCGGAATTGTTCCGAAAATTTATCAACTTGCTGATGATGGCGTCAGCGTGACGCTTACAATTTCTTTGCACGCAACTTCTGATGAAAAGCGCAGAGAGTTTATGCCGATTGCAAACGCATATTCAATTCAGGAAATTTTGAAAGCCTGCAGATATTATTTTGAAAAGACGGGAAGAAGAATAGGATTTGAATATTCGCTTATCGCCGGCGGAAACGATTCGCTTGACGAAGCGGATAAGCTTAGCGCACTATTGAAAGGTCTGCCATGCCATGTAAATGTCATTCCTTTAAACTCGGTTAAAGAGCGCGCGCTGGTTGGGACAAACATCAAAAAGGCTTATGCGTTTGTAGAGCGCTTAAACGAAAACGGTATTTCAGCCACAAAGCGTCGAACAATGGGCGAAGATATTGGTGGCGCTTGCGGTCAACTTCGCTCGAAAGTTTTGCGAGGTGAAGAATGCTAGGAAAAGTTGTCAAAAAAAATGCAAATCAATTTTTAGTCAATGGGCGTTGGTGTGTCGCGAGAGGCAATCTTAAATACCAAGGCATTTTTGTCGGTGACGATGTCGTGTGCGATGACCGCGAAAATGTGATTGAAAAAGTGTGCGAAAGAAAAAATGTTCTTGTTCGTCCACCTATTGCAAACATAGACAAAATGATAATTGTAATTGCGCCAGTGCCAAAACCTGATTTTCTGTTGATTGATAAATTGCTGATATTTTGCGAAAAAAATGAAATAATTCCTGTGATTTGCGTAAATAAATGTGATATTTTGGATAAAACGCTGAAAAATCAAATTATAAGTATTTATTCTAATATTGCAAAAATAATTATGACAAGCGCAAAAAATGACGATTGCAAAGAACTCGCAAGTCAAATAAAAGGCGTTTGCACATTCGCAGGGCAAAGCGCAGTTGGCAAAAGCAGTTTGATAAACGCGCTGCACGGACAAGATGTTGAACAAGTTGGTGACCTTGCTAAAAAGGTTGAAAGAGGCAAGCAAACAACTCGCATGGTGAGTCTTTATAAACTTGGCGAAGACGACTATATTGCTGACACGGCGGGATTTTCAAAACTTGATGAAGGCTTGCTTGATATAGACGAAAGAAAATTGGCAAACTATTATCCTGACTTTGTGTCATATTTAAACGACTGCGAATATTCTTCGTGCACGCATACAAAAGAGAAAAAATGCGGGATAGCTGCCGCAGCAAAACGGGGTGATATTGCGCTTGTTAGATATGAAAATTATTTAAAACTTTATGACGCCATTAAAGAGAGGAGACGAAAATGAAAAAAAGAACGGTCGATATAGCAGTTTCAACTGATCCTGTCAAAGATTATCAAGAACTTTTGGAATATGCAAAATCAATGCAAGGCATGGCAGACTTGTTGCACTGCGACATTATGGACGGAAAGTTTGTAGAGCATACAACTTTTGATAGCCGTTTTGTGGCAAAGATAAACAGCCAAACGCTTATACCACTCGACGTGCACTTAATGACTGTCGAACCTCTTGCGACGCTGGAAGAATATTTGAAGGCGGGGGCAAATATTGTAACTGTCCACTATGAAGCTTTTAAAAACAAAAAAGATTTGATTGCGGCGTTTAAACTGATTCGCTCTTATCACGCTTTGGCAGGACTTAGTTTTAAACCTAACACATCAATCAGCGAAGTTAAAAGTTTTCTGTTTTATGTTGATGTTGTTTTGCTTATGTCGGTTGAACCAGGCATCAGTGGACAGCAACTTATTGAATCGACCTATGAAAGACTTCGTCAGTTAAGCGAAATCAGATTTGACAACAAACTCAATTTTAAAATTGAAATAGATGGCGGAGTCAATGATAAAAACGCACATCTCTTGTCAGAGCTTGGAGCGGATATACTGGTTAGTGGCCACTTTGTTTACAAAGCGCCAGACCGCGAAAAAGCAATAAAAAAATTAAAAAAATAACTATTTTTAATAAAAATTATTAAAATATTTATTAAAAAAGAGGCGTTTGCCTCTTTTTTGTTGTTAAACCTAAAAGTTTTATTAAAAACAAAATAGTCGAAAAGTTAGTTTTAATATTTGTTTATCCTGCGTTTGCGGTCAAGCAGAATCGACAGCACAATAAGTGGGGGAACCATGCATGCGCAAAGTATCATTCCGGTCACTGCTGCTGTTTGTGAAAGCAACAGACCGCTAACAGCGAGCGAGAAAATTAAACGACCTAAATAGCGTCCCATATTTGTAAGTGAAAGCAGCGTTTGTCTTTTTGTCAAACCTTTGCTGTTCATTACAAAATCTTCGCGAATGATATTGAATGGGTCGCGTGCTGCATAAATGAAAACAGAGCCGATTGACATAACAATTATAGCAGCGATGCCTGAAAGGAATGTTCCGCCAAGTCCAACCATTATGATGCCAAAGGCAAGCATTGTTAAAACAAAATATGTAGTGTTGAAACCAAACTTTTTGTAAATACCTTCAAATCCGAGAGTCGAGAACGCGCGCAGTGCACGAATAATAGCGTTTATTATTGTGATTGTGATTGCAGAGATGCCGATTTCTTGGAAGGTCATTTTGTTTATGTCCATATTGCAACTTACGAGCGCGCTAAACAGGGCAGAGAATCCAATAAGGAGCCAAGTTGTGTGATATTTGAAAAGTTTGAAGTATTCGAATTTTTCCATTTGCACTTGATGCGCTGGAAGATTGTTTTGTTTTTTGTAAAGTTCTTTTTCGTTGCGAACAAAAATTGACAATATCATGGCGACAACCATTATCGCACAGCAACATACGATAGGTGCGTATGCCCAAACCTGATAAAGATATCCCGCGGCAAGGCAAGATGAGGCGGAAAGAATTTGATAAAGGAATTTTATTCTTCCGCAATATTTGGCATAACTGTTGCTCATGCCATACATTTTTAAGTTGTCTTTTAAAATTTTGCTGTCAGATGGAGTTTTGAATGCCATTCCGATTGCAAAAACTACAAAAGATAAAAAGATTGTCCAAGTGTTGAATATAAACAAAACAGCGGAAAGTAAATAACAAGCTGTGCCTATTCGCGAAGCCGTGGTCGTGCCGATTTTTCGCACAAGTTTAACGAGTGGAAGTTGAATCAATATGTATGAAAGAGACAAAATTGTTATTGTTAGTGAAATTGTCGAAAAACTTAGCCCCTTAATTTCGTTTAAAAAGATTGAATCGATGGCATAAATAAAAAGCCAGTCACAAGACAAGGCTTGATAAAGAAGCAATAAGTTGATTTTTCTTTTGTTTTTCTTAATGTTTTCTTCCATATACAATTATTATAAATGAATAATAAAAAATAACAAAACAATAATGGGGAAATTATTTTTTTATTGGATTTTTACATTGCCACAAAGTATGTCAAAATACGAAAATGTTTGAAGCGGTTGTCTGGCACTTTCGATTCGAACAGTAAAAACTGACGGATAGACATCTTTGACCGTCGCACTGACGTTGTCTATTTTTTTGCGCCCGCGATTTATGCTCATCTCAACAGTTTCGCCTTTAAGTGAAGATATTTTTTCTTTAACCAAGTTTAGTTCACCTATATTTCTTTTCATTACTTCTCCTTTTTAAGCAGCACCTACAAAAGTCTTTTTGACATAAAAAATTTTTTTAAACATTTGTCATACTTTGAAAAGCATCGCAATAAAATACAGCAAGTAGTGCGAAGAAAAGCACATTTTTAATTGATTGAGGGGGAATTAAAATGTCGTTTGAAAACAATAATTTTCAGGTGGTGAAAAAAACTCGTTTGCCAAAAGGAGAACTGAATCTTGCGGTTCAAGTTGCTGCAGGAGATGAAATTGCAAAAGTTTATGCAGTTTCGTTGAATGTTTATTGCGATAATCAAGAAATCACAGATGGAGTAGTGTCATACTCGGGGCACGTTGATGTTTGCATGATTTATGGCCTTGAAGATGGCGGAATTGCAAGTGCACAAGCATCTCATCCATTTTCTTCAAAATTTGAGGACGAGCAAATTGCAAACGGCGAAAAGGCTATTATCGAACTTAAAGTTGTCGATCATGAAATAGGTGCAATATCTGGCTCTGATGCGACAATCAACGTCACAGTTGAGCAAAGCGGCGCGCTTATTCAAAATGTTGAAGTTAGAAACATTAAATCCAGCGACGACAGCATTTGTGTTAAAGAAGATGAACTTAAAATCGTTCAGTTTGTTGGAAGCGGCATAAGTGCGCTTAATGAAAAACTTCAAACTTTGTCACGTGAAAAAATTAAAAAAGTGCTTGGAACAGAAGCAAGTGTTACAATCAAAAATGTTGAAGCAGGCGTCAACTTTGTTTCAGTAAGCGGTGATGTAAACGCGAAAGTTTTGTATGTTGACGATAACGACAGATTCCAATCGGCAGACCTTCATGACTCTTTTAAAGAAGAGATTGAAATTGAAGGCGTAAATCGTGAAAACTTTGTAGAAGCGTTTGCAAGAGTCAACGCAAGTGACATCAAAGTTGAAATCGAAGACGAAGATAGCAGCAGCAAAATTTCACTTAATGTGCCATTTGAAGTTGCGGCTTATGCTTTTGAAGAAAAATCAATTACACTTGTAAGTGACCTTTTCAGCACAAAAAATGAAGTGGAAATCACATCTGAAACATTTAATATGTCAAGATCAATTTTCATGGAAAACATAGAAGGCAAAGCGGACGGCTCACTTACAATCGACCAAGATCAACCTCGTGTTGACAAAATTATGTTCACTTTTGGCAGCGGCGCAGTTGTTACAAATAGTTATGTTGCCGACGGGGAACTCACTCTTGAAGGTATCGCAAAAACAACAGTGGTTTATCTCAATGACGAACTTGGCTCACTTAACGCTGTCGAAATCGAAGTGCCATTTGTGCTGAGTGACAAAACAAAGGCTTCTTCGCAAGCGCTGATTTTGACAAACGCTGTGCTCACAGACGTCGATGTTGCTGTTAAAAAGGGAAGAGAACTTTTCTTTGACGGCAAAGTTAAAGTTAACGTTATCATAAGCGAAGACGAAGTTTCTGCTACAATAAGCGAAGTAACCGAAGGAGAAACGCTTGCCGAAAAAGATTATGCTATGGAACTTATTTTTGCCAAAGAAGGCGACACACTTTGGGATATCGCAAAAATGAGCAAGGTTAAAGAAAGCATGATTGCAGAGCAAAACCCATCGCTTGTGTTCCCACTTCAAGAAAATAATGATATTGTGATTTTCTATCAAAATGTGTAAGTTTGCATAATTTCACATTTTAGGTATAAAAATCTCCCACTCGGTCAAAACTTCCCCTATAAAAATTAGGGGGAGTTTTATTTATGAAATGGTTTGTTGCAGCATTGTGCGGTGTTTTGCTTTCAGTTTTGATGATTTGTTCGCCTTTTTTGGCTACGAAGCAAATTCAAACCGAATATTTGCGTCTTCATATCCGCGCAAACTCAAATACGCAAGAAGATCAACGCGTCAAATACAAGGTGAAAGACGCGATAGTTGAAGCGTTAACCCCGCTGCTTGCCGATGTAGAAACAAAAGACCAAGCAAAAGATATTGTTGTGAAAAATTTTGACTATATCAACGCTGTTGCCGACGAAGTGTTAAAAAGCGAAGGATTTTATTATGGCGCGAAAAGCAAGATTGCAACTGAGGAATTTCCGACTCGCACTTACGAAAATATTACACTTGAGCAAGGCGAGTATGAAGCGGTTATCATCGAACTTGGCACTGGCACTGGTGACAACTGGTGGTGTCTTGTTTATCCGGCATTTTGCTTCACAAAAACAAAAAATCCGACAAATTATGTTTATATTTCCAAAATTTGGGAAATAATAGAAAAAGTAAGTGGGGGGAATAAAAATTGAAACATAAAATTTTAGCAGTGCTTATGGCGATTGTGCTTGTTCTTGTTCCAGGTGCGGTCGCTGGGCTGATACATATGCATGGTGGGGAACAGCCAAATCAAAATGTTGATGCGTTGACATCCACTGAAAACAAAGCCGTGCAACAAAAATTGAAAGAACTTGGATTTTATAAAGGTAGTGTTGACGGAGTTTATGGAGCAGGAACGCGCAATGCGGTTATAAAGTTTCAAAAATCACGTGGGTTAACTGCGGACGGAGTAGTGGGAGCTAAGACAGCAAAGGCGCTCGGGATAACCTTGAACACGCAGCAAGTTTCACAGTCACGCAGCGATTTGTATGTGCTTGCAAAATGCGTTTATGCCGAGGCCCGCGGCGAACCATATGAAGGGCAAGTCGCAGTTGCGGCGGTTATTTTAAACCGTGTAAAAAGTGCGGATTTTCCAAACACAATCGCAGGCGTTGTTTATCAACCTTGGGCGTTTACTGCTGTTCATGATGGGCAAATTAACTTAGAGCCAGATCAAACGGCATACAGCGCGGCGCGTGATGCAATGAATGGTTGGGATCCTACATACGGATGCTTGTATTATTACAATGCTTCCACAGCCACAAGCAAATGGATTTTTTCAAGAACAACAGTCGTCACCATTGGCAACCATGTGTTTGCGATTTAGTGGGAGGTGAAAGATGAAAAAGAAAGAAGTTAAACCATCACAAAGCATGCCTAAAAGAAGATATACAAAAGGTCTTGTAATAGGACTTTCTGTTGCGGTTGGCGTGCTTGGACTTTCAACAATAGGCCTTGCAACCGCATATGGCTGCACGCAATCGGCAGCGAATCAATATTCTATTCAACTTGAAAATGTTTATCAAAAAAACATGTATGACTTGGTTGAAAGTGTAAACAACACCGAAACAAAACTCAGTAAAATTTTGGCAGCCAGCGAAGGTGGATTGCAAAAGAAGTTGCTGGCGGAGGTTGCTCAAAATACGGAACTGGCAGAAAACTCGATATCTTCGTTGCCAATTTCTCAAAATTCTTTGGCAGATAGCGTCAAATTCATCAATCAGATGGGTGCTTATACTCAGTCGCTTGCTGACAAACTGGCGCAAGGTGGCAGCCTTAATCAAAAAGATTTGTCGACTCTTCAAAACCTTCATGAAAGCGTGCTTGACATGAAAAAACAAATCAACAAATTTGTTAAAAAAGTGCAACAAAACTATTCTATTTTGCAACAAAGTTTGAATATTGATGGAGATTTTAACAATTTCACGATTGATATGTCGTCAATTAAGGGCGAAGACATCGATTATCCAGTTATGATTTATGATGGCCCATTCTCTGACGCCGAGCAAAACGTCACAGTGAAAGGCTTAAAGGGCGAAACCTTAAACAGTGAACAATGCCAAAAAGAAGTTGAAAAAGCGTTTAAAAACTATGCATCAATTAGTTATTCAGGCGAAATCAACAGTCGATTTGAAACATTTACATACCATATGACAAACACGGACAATCAAAAATTGTTTGTTCAAGTGTCAAAAGTTGGGGGACATATCATCACTGTCAGCGGCAAGGGGAACGAAAGTCAAAACAAAAAGATTGGATTTGATGAAGCGAAAAAAATAGCATTGGATTTTGCTTCCGAAAATGGAATTGAAGGTGGCGAGGTTGTATGGCACGATCAAATTCAAAATGACATCTATTTAAATATAGCGCCAACAAACAACGGAATAATTTTGTATCCTGACCTTGTCAAAGTCAAAGTTGACTTAACGACATCGACAATCGTTGGGTATGACGCGACAAATTACTTTTTAAATCACATTCCAAGAGCACTTAAAGCGCCAGCCAAATCGGCAAACTCATATAAAAGCAAATTGCCAAGCGATTTGGCGATAAGGGGCACAAAGTTGGTTCTTGCTCCGCTTGACTATGACCGAGAAGTTGTGTGCTTTGAATATGAATGCGAAAAAGCAGGATCGACATATTATGTTTACTTAAATGCAGACACAGGCAAAGAAGAAAACGTGCTTAAAGTGATTCAAACAACAGACGGAAGCAAACTTATGTAACAAATTTAGCAGAAAAAAAACCGCAAATGAATTGCGGTTTTTTGATTGCAGCAGTTGCAGCCGGCTGTAAAAAAATGGGTATTGACTTTTCGGGATAAAAGCGGTATACTTAAAAAGGTTAAAAATGACTGAAAAAATCGCAAAAAAAGCGATTTGGAGGGTAAATGAAAAGATTTTTAATGTATATCGTAGTAGCAATTGTGCTGGTTTCGGCCGGTTTTTCTATATATTATGTTGTGAGAAACAACGAGGAAATTTACAGCCGTATTGAAGGCGACGAACTTTTTTATATCAATGAAAACGAAACTTTGGAAATTCCTATTGTAAGGGATAATCCTGCGTCATATACAAAATTTATTCTGAAAAGCGGATATGAAGATTATTTGGACGTAGACCTTGAGAACTGGACTGTTACTGGCAAAAGCGCAGGAATCGCAACTCTTACTTTTATTTCAACAAACAAAAGATATGAAGGTGAAACATTTGACGTTCACTGCCATATCGGAAATGGAACAGTTTCACATCCATATTACATAAGAAACGAACAAGACATTTTAAACATAGGCAAAGGTCAATATAAACTTTCATGTTCATATGAAGTTGTCAAAGATATAAAAATGACAGCATCAATGATGCCAATCGGTGTTGAAGTCACAGATGGTGTAATGAAAGTTAATGAATTTTCAGGGACTATTACTGGTGGCGTTCACAGAAAGAAAATTTCAAACATTAATGTTAAAATCGACAGCAATCTCAGCCCTAAATCATCAGGATTCTTTGCAGTTGTAGGCTCAAACGGAAAAGTTGAAAACTTAGTTTTTGAAAACATCACAGTTGAAGGATATCACGCCTATGCCGGAACAATTGCAGGAACAAACTTTGGACTTATCGGAATGTGCCAAGTCAAAGGCGGAAAGGTTATAAACACATATCCACGCGGTTTCACTGGCGGAATCGTAGGACTCAATGAAAGAGCCTCCGGAAGCGATAATTTTGCTCAAATCAATATTTGCGAAGCGAATATAGAACTTAATTCTAAATGGGTAGCAGGGGGCGCTGCCGGCAAAAACAATGGCGGAGTAATTTACAACTGCTTGCTTAAAACAAACAAACTTGAACTCAGCGTTGCAGACGGACAAGATCCAAAATATTCATACTATGGTGGCGTTGCAGGAATTTCAGTTTGCGGCGCAAGCAAATCAGGGGATATCTATGATAGTTATGTCGCAAACTGCCTTGCTTATATTGATGGGATTCAACCAACGACATCACACGTAGCAGGCGTGTTTGGCGCATACTATGGCAAAAGTGCAGTTTATGAATCTGAAGGAAACTACAAAATGCTTATGTATGTTGCACCTTCAAACATAAAAACATATTATCTTTGCGATGATGAAGTAGAAATTTCAGACAAAAACCCATCAACAGCACACAGTTATGCAAAGCGCCTTACAAACGAAGAAGCATTGATTAAAAAGACCTACACAGCGCCAAAAGGAAGCAATTGGAACTTTACCAACATCTGGTCAATTGCTCCGGGAGAATCAATTAGCCTTGCTTTTGACAGTGCTGACGAAGAAAACGTAATGGCGTATCAAACATTTGCTTCAAATGGTCAAACAATTACAATTACAACTAAGAAGGAACTTGAAACTGCTTTCGATACAATGAGAGCGCAACCAAGCAAAAACTATATTTACGAAGTCACCGAATCAATCGTTTATGATGGCAAGGCAAAAGAATGGGAGCCAATCGGATCACAAACCAGACCATTCAAAGGTCAATTCAAAATGAAAGATGATGTGACAATCACAATCGAAAACATTAAAATCAACAGTGAATTTGCCGGATTGTTTGGATGTATTTCAGGCAACAACACAATCATCAAAAACATTATTTTGAAAGGTGTTGAAGCAAACGGAACAGTTGTCGGCGGAATCGCGGCTTGCAACTATGGTGCAACAATCGAAAATTGCCAAGTTCACTCATATGATTTCTACACAAACAAATATCTCGGTTCAATTGCAGGTTACAACGAAGGAACAATCAAAAATTGTATTGTTTGCTCAGAGCCTAAGACAATCGAAAAAGAAGTTAATGGCGAAATAGTTGAAGAAATCGTTTATGACGAAGAAACGGGTGAAATTGTTTATTCAATGTCATCAAATGGTGGAGGAATGTATATCAACCCAACTTCAACCGAATCGACAATCTACATTGGCGGAATCGCAGGTAAAAACGCCGGTACAATTGATAAAGTATTCTTAAGCAAAATCGAACTTTTGCAACTTGCAGGCGAAAATAGAGAACTATATCTTGGTGGAACAACTGGTGTAAACACAGGCAAAATCGTAGATGTAAAAATCAATAATGGCTTCTCAGTTGAAGCAAACGACTATACAACATCAAACGCTTATTTTGGTGGTTTGGTCGGTTATCATCAAAGCGGAAGCATCATTTCATCAGCAATCACTGGTGAAGCAGACAAAGTTCTTTCAGGCTTTGCTTTCAATAAAACAAACGAAAACATTGTTGGCGGAGGGCTTGCTGGTTACATTGGCAAGGGCGCAAAAGTTTATTACAGTGTAGCTGACCTTGTTAAAATGACTGGTTATTCACTTGGCGGATTCGCTGGTGTGTGCGACGGTGAAATTGTTCAAAGTTACGTTTCACAAAACTGCCAAATGGATGGTGCATATGTTGGTGGATTTACAGCATCATTAAGAGGGGCAATCGTAGATTGTATGTCAGCCGCAGAATTTAACGCTTCAAAAGTCGAAGCAGGTATGACAGTTTATTTGAGAAAAGATTCACGCATTGATCACTGCTATATCGACGTTTCATTCAAACAATCAGCAAACGACGCAAGCGGAAAAGAAACATTTGCAGAAACAAGTTCGCAGTTTCGCGCAAGACCTGATAGATTTGGATCAATTACAAATACAATCATCGTTGCGGATACTAAGGCAGTTACCTCAGTTGACAAAGACGGCAAGGAAACTGTCCACGAAGAACTTGATTTCTTCAAATGGGGAATTAAAGATACTACTCTCATCACAAATTGCTATGTAAACATAAATACTGTTAAAGCAAAAATTCAAACTTATTTTGCAACATTCGCAAATGATGTTAAAGTTGCAGAATACACAAGCTTAAACTGCACGGCAGATGGGTTGCTTAGCAAACTTGGATTTTTAGAAAGCAACTGGAACCTTGTTTCAGAAGACAGCGATGCTTCGCAAATGGCTATTCCACTTAAAGCAGCCGAAGTTGTTAAGGTTAACATTGTAAGTAAGCACAATAAAAAAGAAACTGACAACAATAGCTCAGGCGAACAAGAAAAAGGGAATGGAGGGGAGACAACTCCACCTTCAACTCCGGAAATTCCTGTGATTCCACAACCATCGGCAAGTGGTTATAAAAGAAGAGCCGCTTAAACAAAACGGAAAATAAAAAAACACGTTTTTAAACGTGTTTTTTTGTGGCTTAAATAAAAATTATTCAGCTTTGTTTGTTTCAGCTTCGTAAGCGTCAAGAATAGTTTTCTTCAATTCTTCTCTTGTTGCTGTGTTGATCGGGTGAACGATGTCTTTGTATTCGCCTTCAGGTGTTTTTCTGTTTGGCATTGAAATGAAAAGTCCATCTCTTCCGTTGATCACTTTAATGTCGTGAACAACAAAGCACTCGTCAATAGTAATTGAAGCAACTGCTTTAAGTTTTTCATCGCTTACTAATCTTACTCTCACATCTGTAATTTTCAAATTTGTATACCTTCCTTTTTAAGTCTCGCAATATCTTGCTACCCTTATAATATCAAAAAGCATAAAAATTTCAAAATGATTTTTACAAGTGAACAAAAAATAAATATCGCTCATAAAAGATAATGTGATTTATATTTTTGGCGATTGTCAGATTTATTATCGAGTTTACGGGAAAAGCAAAAGCCGCGTAAACATCTTTTTGCACGGATGGGGACAGAGCGGGAAGTGCTTTTCAAACATTTTAAAGCACTTCAAAGGCTGCCAAAACATCACGATTGATTTTCCACCTTTCGGAGCCAGCGGCCAGCCGCACGGGTGGAATTTATATTCATATGCAAACATGGTCATGTCATTATGTGATCATTTAAAAATTGAAAAATGCAACTTAATAGGCCATTCGTTTGGCGGCAGAATAGCAATTTTAATAGCATCGCTTAAACCGTCGCTTGTTGATAAGATGGTCTTGGTTGGAAGCGCTGGAATGAAGCCAAAGCACAAAATTTCATATTATTTTAATGTTTTTTCATATAAAATACTTAAATTATTTGGATATTTTCCTAAAAATGCTGGGTCAAGCGATTATTGCAAACTTTCTGATGACATGAAAAAAACTTTTGTATCAATAGTTAATACGCCACTGGAAGAATATTGCCCACAAATTGTTGCACGCACACTTATTGTGTTTGGAGAGCGCGACAGTGAAACTCCTGTTTATATGGCAAAGCGTTTGAATCGTCTAATTAAAAATTCGGAACTTGTAATTTTAGAAGGTGCAGGACACTTTGTGTTTGTTGATCGAGAAATGGCTTTTGTAAGGGTGACAAAAAACTTTTTGTTGGGGGCGGAATGAATATTATTTTTGGAACGCTTTTTTTGGTGTTTTTTTTCGCAATTTCTTATCCTTTCGCAAAAAATTTTCAACTTAGCGGATATGACATTAAATATTACATAAAAAATATCTTTGTATTTTCATACTATTTCAATGGCAAAAACAAACTTGTTTTCACCAAGAGAATGACTCGGCTTATAGTTTGCTATTTGTTTTTACTTATTTTGATTACATATTCTTACTTTATTTTCTTAAACAGCATTTGGCCTATTGCGCTGTGTGTCATAATAGAATTTGTGCTGTTGCAGCCTATTTTGTTGCTGGCAGCGGCGATAGTTTCTCCATTTGAAAGGTGGATTAAGTCGAGATATATCACGAAGGCTAAAAAACGGCTGAGTCAATTTAAAGGCAAAAAAATTGCAATCACTGGCAGTTTTGGTAAAACTTCTACCAAAAACTTTTTGGCACAAATTTTGCAGAAAAAATATAAAGTTTGCACGACTCCGAAAAATTACAATACGCCGATGGGGCTATGCAAAACTGCGCTGGAAGTTTTAAACGATGACGATGAAATTTTAATTGTTGAAATGGGAGCGCGCCGCAAGGGCGACATTGCCCAGTTGATGGAAATGCTGCAGCCGACCTATGGGATTTTGACCGCGGTGGGCGCGCAACATCTTGAAAGTTTTGGCAGTGAGGAAGCGATTGAAAAGACCAAGTATGAATTATGTGAGCATATGTGCAAGGGCGGCAGTATAGTGTTTGATTGCGCCTGCGAGACTACTAAAAAACTTTATGAACGTTATCAAAACAATAAGGTGGCGGCAAACGTTGATGGCGGTGTGCGGTTCGATAAAATAAAATATTCCGCAAAAGGATGCCAATGCGAGATTTTTATAGACAAAAAGAGCAATAAAGTCAAATTGCAGCTTATCGGCAGCGAAATATTAAAAGACCTTGCTTGTGCGGTTAGCATGGCAAGCATTCTGGGACTTGATGAGAAAGAGATAATTGAAGCGTTAAAAGACTTGCAGCCAGCGCCACACAGATTGCAACTGCTGCCAAATTCGTTTTGCACGGTTATAGATGATTCATACAACAGCAATTTTTTGGGCGCTATGCAAGCGTGCGAATGTGTGCAACTGTTTTCTGGACTGAAAATAATTGTTTCGCCCGGACTTGTTGAGCAGGGAGATAAACAATATGAGCTAAATTATAAACTCGGAAAAATAATAGGGGCAAGTTGCGACGAATTTATTATCATGAACGAAACAAACAAAAATGCGTTGTTTCAAGGTGCGCTTGCCGCGGGAATGAAAATTGAAAATATTCATTTTGCGTCCACGCGAAAAGAACAAGGGGCGCTGCTTAAAAGTTTGCAAAAAAGGGGAAGTGTTGTGCTTTTTGAAAACGACCTTCCAGACAACTACAAATAGGAGAGTTATGAAAAAAGTTTTAGTTTTATATGGCGGGAAAAGTGTTGAACATGATATTTCGATTATAACCGCCTTGCAAGCGATGAATGCGATAAAAAACGATGTGCTGCTTTTGCCTGTCTATGTGACAGGCGACGGACAATTTGTGTCCGCCGGCAATCTGCTTGACGTGAATATTTATTCCGATTTTGCCCGCAAAGCTAAACACAAAAAAGAAGTGTATTTTCAGTTGGGGAAAGGAACAGTTGTCTTAAAAGGTCGGTTTAATAACAAGACCATAAAACCAGATGTCGCACTCATTTGCAATCACGGCGCGAATGGCGAAGACGGCATGATGTCGGCACTTATGGAACTTGCTGGGATCGCTTACACTTGCCCAAGCGTTGAATGCAGCAGCGTGTGCATGGATAAAGAAGTTGCCAAAATAATTCTGGCCAGCAAAGATATTCCCGTTACAGATTTTGTGTGCGGCGAAGATTTAAAAATTAAAGACATCACATCGGCACTGACTTTTCCTATTATTGTCAAACCTTCGCGCTGTGGCAGCAGTGTAGGAATAACTAAATGTGATAATGCCCAACAATTAAAAATATCGATAGATATTGCAAAAATGTATGACAAAAAGCTACTTTTTGAGCATTTTATTGAAAACGGCCGCGAATTTAATTGTGCTTGCTTGTGTCGCGGCGGCAAATATAAAACATCAAAAGTGTGCGAAGTTCGCCCTAAAGGGCTTTATAGTTTTGAAGAAAAATACTTAAGCGACAAGCCATCTTCAACTTTCAAAATCGAAAAAGAAGCAAAGAAAATGATTGAAAAACTAACTGTCGAAGTGTGCAAAATCTTGGATTGCCAAGGCGTTGTGCGCGTTGACTTTTTGATGGCAAAAGACGGCAAGATGTTTGTAAATGAAGTCAACACGATTCCTGGCTCGCTTGCATTTTATTTGTTCGACAATATGAAAGAAGTTGTGTTTGAAAGCATTGATATGGCGCTTGAAAGATTTGAGAAAAATAAAAAGATTTCTTTTAATAATGACTCGCAAGCGCTGAATGTATTTGCAAACGCAAATATGAATAAATATGCAAAGAAATAAATATAAATTCAATTAAATATCGGCACAAATTATAATGATATGAATGCCAAAACTTGAATATTATAGTTTGAGGGGAACGTGAAACTAAAAGAGCTTTTAAATGTTTCAAACAGCGATGAGCTGCCAATGAGCCTGCTTGAAAGAGAAGTTAAAAACATTAAAATCGACCTTAACAAAATTGAACAAGGCGATGTGTTTTTACTTTTGAAAGATGACGAGCAGGCGCAATTTAAAATGAAAGAAGCGTTAAAGGCGGGCGCTGATTTTGTGCTGTCTAGCAATGACTATGGGCTTGATAATTGTTTTGCGATTCGAAATCCACGCCGCGCTTTTGCGATAATGGAAAAAAAGTTGCATAACTGCGCATGTGATAAGATGAAACTAATTGGCGTCACTGGAACGAATGGAAAGACGACAACCACAAACATAATTTACAACATTTTAAAAGGCGCAGGCAAAAAGGTTGGAATTATCGGCACACTTGGATACAAGACCGACGGCGATTGGATAGATACGGGATTCACAACGCCTGATCCAGACATAATGCACGACGTGTTTTTAAATATGTATAACTCAGGTGTAGAGTATGTTGTTATGGAAGTTTCTGCGCACGCACTTGCTCTTGAAAAAATGGAAGGAATCAAATTTGATGTCGGCGTTTTGACAAATATCACTCAAGATCACTTGGACTTTTTCGGCAATATGGAAAATTACACAAACGCGAAATACAAATTTTTTGATGGTAGGCATTGCCGAAAGGCTGTTGTGTGCAGTGACGGCGTAAACATGAACAAGTTTATGAAAATGTGCGAAGTGCCGGTGGTTTCATACGGCATGTATAGTCCTGCTGACGTGTTTGCGATTGATGTAAAACAAACGTTTGGCGGCAGCAATTTTGTTTGCAACGATTGTGACGAAATTGCATTTATCACTACGCCGCTTGTGGGGGAATACAACGTGCAAAACACATTGGCGGCAATCAGCGCTTGTTCGCTTATTGGAATGGAACTTAAAACGATTGAAAGACAACTTCGCTTTCTTCCGCAAATAGATGGCAGATTTGACATTATCCAGCACGCAGGCAAAAAGGTCGTGATTGATTATGCACACACTCCCGACGGCATGGAAAAACTTATTTCGACCGTTCGCTCTCTAACAAAAGGTCGGGTTTTGACTTTGTTTGGTTGCGGCGGAAATCGTGATGCGATAAAAAGACCAATTATGGGCAAAATAACCACAAAGCTTAGTGACAAATGCTTTTTTACTAGTGACAACCCAAGATTTGAAGATCCGTGTGCAATAATTTCGCTGATTGTTCAAGGCGCAGAACGTGACAATTATGTGATTGAGCCCGACCGCAAAAAGGCTATAAAAATGGCGCTTGATGAAACGGGTGAAAGCGATGTTTTAATCATTGCGGGCAAGGGTGCGGAAAAATACCAAGACATATGCGGGCAAAAACAACCATACGATGATTATAGCCAAGTTTTGTCATATGAACAAGAGCATAGTTTAGTCAAAGCAGAGGAGGCGGAGGTTGATTATAAGCGTTAAAATATTGCTTGTTTTTATAATAAGCCTAACAGTGGGACTAGCCCTTGCGTATCCTGTAATTTTTCTTTGCAAAAAACTTAAAGCGCAGCAAACTGTTTTGCATTATGTCGAGGCGCATTATTCAAAATCAGGCACGCCTACCATGGGCGGAATTATTTTTATTTTGGCTTCGCTTGTCGGGTGCGCGTGCTTTTTGTGGGGCGATTGTTTTTATGCGTGGATGAGCATGCTTGTGATGCTTGCGTTTGGACTGCTAGGATTTTTAGACGATTTTATAAAAGTTCATTTTCATCAAAATGAAGGGCTGAGCCCGCTTCAAAAAATAATTGGACAAACAGCCATCGCGGCATTGATAGCCGTGTTAGTTTATTTTAAAATCGGTGGCGAACTTACATTTTTTTCACTTAAATTCAATATCGGCTGGGGAATTATTCCGTTTGCTATTGTTGTAATCTTGGCGGTGGCCAATTCTGTTAATTTAACTGATGGTCTTGATGGTCTTGCCGGCGGGACAAGCTTTGTGTATTTGCTGTTTTTTGGCGCGATTGTCGCGTTAATCGGAGAGCCACAGCAGTCCAGTCTTTCAGTCGCAGCATTTGCAGTTGCCGGCGGAGTTCTTGCCTTTTTGGCTGTCAACACGTTTCCGGCAAAAATCTTTATGGGTGACACGGGTTCGTTGGCGCTTGGCGGGTTCATTGCGTGCTTGGCGTTGTTTTCTGGCAAGATTTTGTATATTCCAATTATGGGGCTGATGTTTGTGCTTTCGGCGCTGAGCGACATCATTCAAGTTGCGCATTACAAGCGCACTCACAAACGCGTATTTTTAATGGCTCCACTCCATCATCATTTCGAAAAAAAGGGGGTGCATGAAAATCGCATTGCCACAATATATATAATTGTGACAAGCCTTCTCAGTGCGGTTTGTCTTTGTTTAGAAATCGCTTTATAGAAGGGGAATGATGAAAAACTTACGCGGCAAAAGAGTTCTTGTTTATGGTATGGGAGGCAGTGGAAACAGCGCCTGCCGTTTGCTGCATAAACTTGGAGCCTGCGTAAGCGTGTTTGATGATGACAAAAAATATCGTTCGCTCTTTTGTTTTGATGAACAGCCGCTTTGTCATAAATATGACCTTGTAGTGGTGTCGCCAGGCATAAAAGTGATTGGAAACACACTTATTTCGGGATTTAGATCGAAAAAAACACAAATTATCAGTGAAATTGATTTAGGCAGTCAATTCTGCAAAGGAAAATTGATTGCAATAACCGGAACAAATGGAAAAACTACAACCTGTTCGCTTTTAGGCAAAATTTTTGAAGAAGCCGGCAAAAAAGTCGCTGTTTGTGGAAACATTGGCTTGCCGATTTCGTCAATCGCGCTTTCGACCGATAAAAAGTCGTTTGTGGTTTGTGAGACTTCGAATTTTCAACTTGAACTTTCTTCGATTTTCTCTCCAGACATCGCCTGCGTGCTTAACATCGCGCCCGACCACATTGACAGACATGGCACATTTGAAGAATACAAGCGAGTAAAAAACAGCATATTTAAAAATTTTCGCAGACAAAACAAAGCGGTTGTCAATCTTGATGATGAAATGACGATGAGCTTAGATTTACCAAAAAATGTGGAATATTTTTCGTTAAATCCGCTAAAAAAGGGCGTTTGCATCAAAAATGGATACATTTATCATGGCAAAACCAGAATTGTAGGAACAAGCGACATCTCGCTTTTAGGCGACAAAAATATGTCTAATGTTATGGCGGCGGTCACGATTGCGCTGCTTTGCAAAATAAAAACGAAATACATCAGATATGCACTTATGCGCTTTTCGCCACCGGCACACAGGCTGCAATTTGTGGGTGAGTTTAGTGGCGTGAGATATATCAACGATTCAAAGGCTACAAACATCGCGTGCGTGGACATGGCAATCGAAAGTTTGAATGCAAAAAATTTGGTGTTGATGCTTGGCGGGCAAAACAAGGATTTGGATTTTTCACTTTTCTTTGCAAGGCATAGTGACATAAAGCAGCTCATCTGTTTTGGGCAGGCGGGCGAGCAAATTGCAGAAAGCGCCAAAGCACATGGATACGAGCCACACGTGTTTGAATCTCTTAAAAGCGCCACAAAATTTGCTAAGGAAAATGCGCAAAGGGGAGACACTGTGCTGCTGTCTCCGGGGTGCACAAGTTTTGATGAATTCTCTTCATATGCCGTGAGAGGACAAATTTTTATGGAACTGGTGCAAGGTGAAAGTTAAACGCACTTGTATTTTTGTAGGTATTGTTGTGCTGGGGTTGGTGGCTTTTGGTGCCATGATGGTTTATTCTGCAAGCAGTTATTCCGCAGCCTATCATTACAACAATCCATATTTTTTCCTTTACAAACAGATTTTTGGTATCGTGCTGGGGCTAGCGTGCATGCTGGGGTTAACCTTTTTTGATTATCACAAACTCAAAAAGTTAAAGTGGGTGTTTGTTATTGTTACATGGGTTATGCTTGCTCTGGTCTTCATTCCGGGTATCGGAACAGAAAGTTATGGCGCAAAAAGATGGCTTTCGATTTTTGGAGTTTCAATTCAGCCGTCAGAAGTGGCAAAATTCAGTTTAGTTATATTTTTGGCGGCATATCTTAGCGATAATTACGAAAAAATCAAATCGTTCAAGACGTTGATCGTTCCGCTTTTGGTCGCGGCAAGTTTTTGTGTGCTTGTGATTTTAGAGCCTTCAATGTCAGTCACAATGTGTCTGGGATTTGTGACGCTGTTTATGTTGATAGCGGGCGGAATAAGCAAAAAGCATACAATAATGTTTTCTGTTCCGGCGGCTGCGGCCGTGCCACTTTTAATTGCTCTCGAGCCATATCGATTAAAGCGATTGTTTGCTTTTATCAATCCTTGGGCATCGCCGCAAGGGGAAGGCTTTCAACTCATTCAGTCACTTTATTCGTTAGGGTCAGGGGGTTGGTTTGGTGTGGGACTGTTTAACTCAAGACAAAAGTATTTGTTTCTGCCATTTGCAGAGTCAGATTTTATTTTTTCTGTGATAGGAGAAGAAATCGGACTTGTCGGGTGCATTTTGCTTATGAGCGCGTTTGCCGTGCTTGTGTGGCTGCTGATAAAAATAGCAATCAATGCTCCTGACAGATTTGGTGCGCTCTTAGCGGGCGGGATCGCGTTTATCATCGGTATTCAAGCGCTGCTTAATATTGCAGTCGTGACAGGTTCAATTCCACCTACAGGGCTGCCGCTTCCGTTTATTTCGAGCGGCGGAACGAGCGTTATGATGTTTATGGCAGGGATTGGCATCTGCCTAAACGTGGCAAGACAAAGCAAAGGGAAGCCTGAGAGCAGCAAACTATTTAAATTCAAAAAGAGCAGGGTGTAGCCGCCTTGCTTTTTTGTTTGAATGTTGACTTAAATGTGTCTTGTATGATAAAGTTGTATAAAGAGAGAAACTTGATTTTTATGTTGTGCGACAAAACAATTTTATAGCGCGAAACAGGGGGTAACATTGAAAATTTTGATTTGTGGTGTGCCAAAATCCGGAAAAATGACTTTGTGTAAACAAATAGGAAAAGAATTTTCGTCTTTTAATATTATAAGTGGCGAGGCATTAAGAAATGGTTTTCAAAAAATGGATTCGATACATTATAAAGAATGGGGGGATAAGTATAGCAAACAAAGAGAAGAAGATTTTCCTACATTTCTAAAAGAATTTACTGAATGGAACGAATTTTTTACTGGCAATAATACGATACTGGATTTAGCAATATTAAATCTTAAAGATATTGCGAAAGTCACAAGTGCAAATGATAAAATTATTTGCCTTGGTTTTGGTGGGAAAGATGAAAAAGAAATGTTTGATATAATTAGGAGTTATGAGCATAAGCAAGACTACACCGCTGATATGTCAAATGAAGATTTAATGAAACTATGGGGCAATATAGCGCAAGAAGATAAAAACAATATAGATTTTTGTGATAAAAATAAAATATCTTACTACGACACTAGTTTTGATAGAGAGATTGTTTTTGAAAAGATATTAAAAGATTTAAGCATGTTAAAAAAAGAATTAAAATAAACAGAGAATAAGTTTATGAAGACTTTTTACAAAGTTTCAGAAGATTTTATGGCGGCTAAGTCGCAACTGCAAATTACAAGCAAAAGGGGAAATAATGGACATTAAAATTTTGAATGAAATTGTAGGAGATCGTATAAATTTAAAATTCGTAAATCTTGTTCCGGCTGTCCCAGAAAAGCAATTTGTCGATTGCTGCAACTATGACATATATTTAAAGGACAGCACAAAAATCGGCGAAATCAGTGCAAAATTAGGAACAAACGAATTTACATTTTATATCGGAAATGTTGGCTATTCGATGGACGAACAATATCGCGGATATGGTTATGCCGTTGAAGCAGTGAAGTTGATAAAAAAACTTTTTAAAGAAAACGGCTTTAAAAGAATTGTCATAACGCAGGTTCCAGAAAACAAGGCATCAAAACGCGTTTGTGAAAAATTAGGGGCACGATTTTTAGGCGTTTATGTTGTGCCATTAAATCATCTTAGAAGAGTAAAATATGGCGAAGAATTTATGAACATTTGGGAGCTGGACATTTAGTTTGTATATTTAAAAAATTAAAATATAGGCACAAAAAAGCTCACTCATTAGAGTGAGCTTTTGTTTTACATTTCAGGGTAGTCAGAGTTTTCGGATGGTTTCGGAACGCCGTTTATTGCCGCTTCAGTAACAAAATCACAATATTCGTCCAAATATTCATATTCGTTAATCATATTTTCGTGTTTATCTTGTTCGTTTGCCTTTTCTTCTTCAGTGGCATTTTTTTCGTCAAAATTGACCGCGTCAAACAATCTATCACGTGCTATGTCTTCAAATTGGTCATATGCATCGCAAATTACTGAACTTGCGTCAAGGGCGATATCATCAACGCTTGAATATTGCTCATCAATGAATTGAACGCGCTCGCGAGCAGGAATGCGGAGTATGCTTTTAATTCTTTTTGCGCTTGCGAAATTTTTAATGGAATGAACTAAACCGGGCAATGCGATTATTGCGGCTGCTGCTGCAGTGAAAAGTGGACGTTTTTGAAAATATGTAAATAAGCCAGCAACAGCGCCTGCGGCTACGCCAGATGAGGCAAGAGTGACAAGTCCGCAGATGATTCTGGTTTTAAGTATTCTTTTAAGTGAATATTCAGCCTTTTCGTGTCCAGCAACAAGCAATAGCCCTGTGGCCTCAGGATTTTTCAAGTTTGTTATATCTAAATTGTCATCGTCTAAATCAATGGCGATGTCAACAAGCACGTCTTGCTCTTTTTGGCTTTTGTTATAAAATTCCATTTCTTTTGTGTCTTTTCTGTTTTCCATGTTAATATTTTACCACTTTATGCTGCGCTCGTCAATACCCAAAAATGTAACTATGGTTGCAAAAAAATCATACAATCTATTGTGAGTGTAAATCTTTTTACAAAAGAGGAAATGATATGAGTAAGTTGTTGATTCAAGGTGGAAAAAAACTTTCCGGCTCTTTTGATGTTCCTGCGGCAAAAAATGCCTATTTGCCTATTTTGGCGGCAAGCATTTTAAGTGAAGAAAAAGTTGTTTTACATAATTATCCAGGTTTTGCTGACACAGAAAATATGTGCAACATTCTTTCGTCAATAGGAGTCAAAATTGAAAGACAAGATGATTGCTTGATTGTTGATCCGTCTTCGCTTTTTTCGTGGAGTATAGAAAGTGAACTGGCAAGCCAGGTTCGCTCGTCTATTTTTATGCTTGGCGCGCTGCTTGCGAAAGAGCGCAAGGCAAAAGTGGCATATCCTGGTGGTTGTGAAATAGGAGTGAGACCTATTGACATTCATCTTTCAGGCTTTCGCAAAATGGGTGTTAAGGTTGAAGAAAAACACGGATATATTTATTGCGACGCTTTGGACATTCATTCGGCTTTTTTGACACTTGATTTTCCAAGCGTTGGAGCGACCGAAAGTTTGATGATGGCGGCGTGTCTTTGCGACGGAGAGACTCGAATATTAAACGCAGCAAAAGAGCCTGAGATAGTAGATTTGCAAAACTTTTTAAATGCGATGGGGGCGGAGGTTCATGGCGCGGGAAGCAGCGAAATTGTGATTTATGGCGTCAAAAAGTTGCACGGCTGCGAATATGATCCAATAAAAGACCGCATCATTGCTGGCACTTATATGATTGCAACCGCTATGTGCGGCGGTGATGTGCTGATAAATGGCGTTAAAAGCGCAAATTTACAGGCGCTTATTGATAAATTAGACAAAACTGCTTGCTTAATTGATGTAAAAAATGATAAAATTAGGGTGACTAGAGGAGACTGCCGTTTAGGGTGCTTAGGCAAGATTGAAACGTCGGTTTACCCAGGACTTCCAACCGATTTGCAGGCGCAACTTTTGGCTCTTGCCACCATCAGCGAAGGAACAAGCATAATTGTTGAAAACGTGTTTGAATCGCGCTTTAAACATGTTCCAGAACTTATTAAAATGGGTGCGGACGTGCACGTTTGCGACCGCGTGGCAGTTGTTCGAGGTTGCAACGCTCTTTACGGAGCGTCAGTTTGCGGAATGGAGCTTCGCGGAACGGCATCGCTTGTTTTGGCTGGACTTGTTGCAGAAGGTTATACAACCGTTTCGGGCGTTAAGCACGTAGATCGCGGTTATAACAAAATTGAAACCGATCTCGCTTTGCTAGGAGCCGACGTAAAAAGGATTGACGATTGAAGAAAAAATGGATCATCGCACTGAGTGTCATAGGACTTGTTGTCATCACTATTGTGATTTTGTCTTTTACGCTTTTCACCGTTCAGCAAATTTCAATCGACTATCGGACAAGCCTTCAACACGAATACAATGACGAACAGATAATATCAGATTCAAAATTGCCAAAAGGCAAGAATATAATTTTTCTTAAAAAACAACTTTATATCGACAATATAGAAAAGGCATATCCTTATTTAGAAGTTATAAATATAGAAACATCTTTCCCATCAAAACTTACGATTCATGTGCGCGAAAGACAGCCATTTTATGCGGTTAAAAGCGAAAACGGATATTTTCTTGTTGACCCAACCATGAAGGTTCTTGAAGAAGTAGAAACATTCGATTCTACTCAGACCAACCCAATTTTGCTTCCGTTCACAATAGGCGGAACAGTCGGCGAAAAACTTGACTTAGCATATTTAGGTGACTTTTATGATGCAATTCTTCTTAATTCAAAAACTCGAGAAGACGGGCTTGCAAACTTTAAACAAATTGAATATTTTGAAAGCGAAAACGAAGTTTATCACAACAGTGAAACGGGGTTGAAAATTACGCTGCATTCGGGCAGAGTTGTATATTTGCACAACGCTGCATATGGACTTGCATACAAGCTAAACAAATTTTATGCGGTTGAAAATTCGCTTTATAAACTGGCAGACAAGCTGACGACCGACCAAATTCAAAACAGCGAAATTCACATAAATAATTATTTAGGTTCAACCTATGATGAAAGCGACAGCTATTTCTATTTAGTCTATAATGGCGAAAGAATAACATTGTGAATACTCATGCAAAAAAATAAATATTTATAAAAAACCATTGACAAATCTTGGCAAAACGTTTACAATAAAGGAGAAAAGGTGAGAAATGTTTGATAAAGAAGCAGTTTGTTTAGAAATTGGATCATCAAAATTAAGAGCCATCGTTGCAAGTGAGGGAGTAAATAACACATTGGTTGTTAAAGAATGCGTATCTCGTGAATATGACGGCTTTTTTCGAGGCGAATTTGTCGACGGCGAAAAGTTAGGTAAAAACTTATTCGAACTTTTTAATTCGATTGACTACAAAAAGAAAAAATACAATAAAAAAATCTACATATCTTTGCCTGCTGAGATGACAAAAGTTGTCAACGCCACCGCGTCTATTGAACTTGATGGGATGGGCAAAGCATCAAAGGCTGATGTTGAAAACCTTAAATATCAAGCATCTATAAAAGCAAAACCGGACGAATGTGAAGTTGTCACAATTTCACCTATTAAATATTTGATTGACGACAATCAAGTCGACGATGTTGTTGGCAAAAAGGGCCGCAGTATTACAGGTTGTTTTTCACTTATCATCTGCGAAAAATCGTTGATTGAAAAACTCAATTCGCTTGTTTCAGAACTTGGATTTAGCAGTGTTGAATATTTAAGCGAAGTTTTATGCCAATCGCTGTTTGTTATCCCTGAAGAAGAGCGCAAAGACGGCGCGATTTTAATTGACGTTGGACATTTGACAACAAGTGTGGCGTTTGTTAAAAACGAAGGCATCAATTCGCTTACATCGTTTTCAATCGGTGGGGGGCACATAACAAGCGACCTTTGCGAAGCGTTTGACCTTGCTTATGAAGATGCTGAAAAGTTGAAACGCATGTGTGTAATCTCAGTCGCCGCTGAGCCACTTGATTATTATGATTTGCCATCAGTTGAGGGAAGAATACAAAGAATTCCAGAAATGGATACAAATCAAGTTGTATCTTATCGTCTTGAAACCATAGCCTCGGCAATCAATCAATGTCTTATTATTCAAGACATAAACATTTCAAACTATGTTCCAATCTATCTTACAGGTGGTGGAGTAAGCAAAATTAAAGGCGGACGTGACTTTTTGTCAAAATGCCTAGGCAGAAATGTTGCTTTTGGCAGAGCACCACTTCCAGGGAAAAACAAACCAGAAGATGCTTTAATCTATTCAATAGCGTGGTTTGCACTTAAAAATTGCGATTAAATGCAGCAAATTGCTTGCAAAAATCAATAATATTGTTTAAAATATTCATTAAGGAGAATTCATTATGGAAAATACTTCATTTGCCAAGATCAAAGTTGTCGGAGTAGGTGGCGGCGGAAACAACGCTGTCAACAGAATGATTGATGCAGGCGTTGATTCTGCAGAGTTCGTTGCAGTAAACACAGATAAACAAGCGCTTGTAGTAAGCAAAGCACCCGTTAGACTTCAAATTGGCGAACGTCTTACATCAGGACTTGGCGCAGGCGGAAAACCTGAAATTGGACAAAAATCAGCAGAAGAATCAAAAGCTTCTATTACAGAAATGCTTGAAGGCGCTCACCTTGTATTTATTACAGCAGGTATGGGCGGAGGAACAGGAACTGGGGCTGCTCCAGTTGTTGCTCAAATCGCAAAAGAAATGGGAATTTTGACAATCGCTGTTGTTACAAAACCTTTCGCTTTCGAAAGCAGAGTAAGAGCAGAAAACGCTGACAAAGGAATTCAAGAACTTAAAAAATACGTCGACACAATGGTTATCATTCCAAATGAAAGACTTTTCCAAATTGTTCCTAAGAAAACACCTATCTTAGAAGCATTTAGATATGCCGATGATGTTCTTCGTCAAGGCATCCAAGGGATATCAGACCTTATCGCTAAACCTGGTCTTATCAACCTTGACTTCGCTGACGTAAAAACAATCATGGAAAACAAAGGCCTTGCTCACATGGGTATTGGACACGGCAAAGGTGAAACAAAAGCTCTCGATGCGGTTAAAGAAGCAGTTGCTAGCCCACTGATTGAAACAACAATTGAAGGGGCTAAAGGTTTGCTTCTCAATGTAAAAGGTGGAGTAGATCTTACTCAAGAAGATGTAAGTGAAGTTGCTATGCTTGTTCAAGAAGTAATCGATCCAAGCTGCACAGTTATCTTTGGTAACAGCATTGATGAAAACATGCACGACGAAATTGAAGTTACAATTATTGCAACTGGATTTCCAACTGTTGAAGAAAAGGAAAAATCAGCTGAAGCTGAAGAGGCAAAAAACTTTAATCCTGACTTTGCAGAAAAAGAACCAGTAAAAGGACTTGCTGCTCTTAAAAACCAACCTAAAGAAGAAGAAAAACCTGAAGTCTCTGTAAGAAGAGAAGAAGGCAATTCTTCAAGAGTTGATGTTGATACATCAATCCCTGCTTGGCTTAGACAACTTCGCAGCAAAAAGAAATAATTTTTGATTATTAAAACTCCCGCATGGGAGTTTTTTTATGTCGCTTTTATAGTGGCGGGTCTGTTAAAATATGCAAACAATTTTAAACACCCCAGATCGACATTGACAAATAAAACAATTATGATATAATTTTTTTTGTAAAGAGGTTATTATGAAATTTTTTGGAAGAAAATCAAAGGATAAAGCAGCGCTCTGGATTGAACTTGTGGAAAACAGTGATGATAAGTTCGACCAATCTGTAGGCAAGGCCGTATTAAATAATTGGCTTGAAGATGTAAAGTTTGCAAAAAGAATGCTTAAAATCTACGGTGAAAAAATATTAAAATATGCTCCCGCTGAAACGATAACAGCACTTGAATTAGATAAGATGGATTTAGAAATGAAGAAAAGCAACGAAGAGAGCGAAATTACAAAATAATATTAAAAAACATCAAAATAAAAAAAGGCGACCCGCCTTTTTTTTGTTGCTTTTATGTCAGCAACTGTTCATTTGCGAATAAATGTGCAAAAAACTTTAAATTCGCTAAAATTTTATCAAAGCGATTTTCAAGTTTTGTTATAAAATTTGCAAAAAGGAAGAGGGAATGAAAGTCGTTATTGAATATGTGCTCATCGAAAATTTGATTATAAACTATTTTATTATGTCATGCTGCGGTGCACTTTTTAAGGTTAAGCCGCGATGGTGGTTTGTCAGTTGTCTTTTTGGCGCATTGATGGCGTTATTCTTTCCAATATTCAATTTTCCTATTTATATAAGAATAATATCAACTGTGCTTGTTGCAATCATCATGGTTGCAATCAGTTTTCCAATTAAAAGGGCAAAAGACTTTGTTTTTTATGGATTTGGTTTCGTTTTCTTAACTTTTGTGTTTGGTGGAGCGTGTCAACTTTTGACGTCGTGGTTTGGACAATTGAGCGTGTTTTTAATTTGCATCGCTTGCATTGTTTTATATGTGAGCATAAAAGTGTTTTTGTCGCGACTTGCGCGAAAAAGAGCGCTGCAAACTTTTACTTGCTCGGTGCAAATATCAAGCAATGGAAAGGTTGTTGAAGAAATTGGCTATATCGACAGCGCAAATGTTTTATATGACCCGCTCACATCCGAGCCGATAGTGTTGATTACAAAAGATGTATTTTCAAAAATAGTCGGCGAAGACTATCTCTTTTTTGCCGCTAGAACAGACAAGGTTAAGCGTTTGCCTTACGGGCATTATGTCAATGTTGGCAGCGCGGTTGACGGAGGGAGAATGCTTGTGTTTATGGTTGATAAAATGGTGATAACCGAAAAGGGGAAAGCGCGCGAATACGAACATACTTTGCTGGGCATAAGCGGAGCGGATTTTTCTAAGACTCTCAATTCGGGCGTGCTTATTCACAGTGCGCTGGCTTAGGAGGTTAAATGCAAAAATTATTGTTTTATTTAAAACAACTTTTATGGAAGATTTTTAATCGAAAAGGCAACCTTTTAAACGCTGAAGGTATCGTTTGTTATATCTGTGGCACTGAGGCGTTGCCTCTGCCACTTGATCCCGACGAAGAAAAGATGCTGATTGAGCAGGCAGAAAAAGGAAGCGAGTTTGCACGATCAAAACTTATCGAACACAACTTGCGTTTGGTGGTTTACATCGCAAAGAAATTTGAGAGCACAGGAATCGAATTTGAAGATTTAATTTCGATCGGGTCGGTGGGGCTGATTAAAGCGGTGAAAACATTTAATGGAAGTAAAAACATAAAACTTGCAACTTATGCGTCGCGTTGTATTGAAAACGAGATGCTTATGCAACTTAGAAAAAGATCAAAGCTCAAAGGCGAAGTAAGTCTAGAAAAACCGCTTTGTGATGATGGTGAAGGGAATGAACTTGTGCTTGCCGACATCATTGCAAGCGAAGACGATGTGACGTCGGGACTGGATCATTCGGCAGAGCGGGAAGCGATTTGGCAGATATTAAATCGTCTTGAAAGGCGCGAGCAAGAAATTATGATTTTGAGATTTGGGCTTGAAGGCGAAGACGAACTCACACAAAAAGAAGTAGCCGATAAACTTGGAATAAGCCAAAGTTATATTTCGCGCATAGAAAAAAAGATATTGGTAAAAATGAAAAAAGAACTTGCTAAAATTCTTTAAATTTTTAAAATATTAAAAATAAACTAAAAATAATAAAAAAATATTGAAAAATAACACTTTTTTTGTCAAATTATTGTAAATTTGTATAATTTCCATTTTGTTTGGAGAAAAAAATAAATGTTTTTTTAAAACATTTTATTTTTATTTTTTCACATTTAAAATGGAGGCGAAAAAATGGCAAACAAAGTTGTTATTGCAGGCGTTAATACTGCAACGTTGCCAAAACTTAGCAACGACGACATTATGGCGCTTATGAAAAAAGTTAAAGCGGGCGACCAACTTGCAAGAGATGCGTTTGTGGTTGCAAACTTGCGATTGGTGTTAAGCGTTGTTCAACGTTTTTCGGGACGCTCAGACAAAGCCGATGATATGTTTCAGGTTGGTTGCGTCGGATTGATGAAAGCCATTGACAACTTTGATGAAAGTTTAAATGTTCGTTTTTCAACCTATGCAGTGCCAATGATTATTGGCGAGATTCGCAGATTTTTGCGCGACAACAATTCTGTCAGAGTGTCGCGCTCGCTTAGAGATATTGCTTACAAGTCGCTGCAAGCAAAAGAAGAACTTTCGAAAGGAAAGGTTGAAGAGCCAACTATTGATGATATCGCACAATATCTAAATATCCCTGCAAAGACTATAAATTTTGCGCTTGATGCCATCAGCGAAACGGTTTCGCTTTCTGACCCAGTTTATAACGACGGAAGTGATGCGATTGAACTTAAAGACCAAATTGCAGATTTAAAAGATGGCGAAGAAAGTTTGTATGAAAAAATTGCGATTAAAGATGCAATCAAAAAACTTTTGCCACGCGAGCGCGAAATCTTGTATTTGAGATATTATATCGGGAAAACACAAATGGAAGTAAGCCAAGAAGTTGGCATAAGCCAGGCACAAGTGTCGCGACTTGAAAAGAATGCGCTTAAAGCCATCAAAGAAAAAATTGAATAGCGAATTTTGTCATTTGTTGCTTATTAACTTCATAATATGAAATAAATGGAAAGTTCATATTTAGAGTTAAGGTGCAAAGAAGTTGTAAATGTTGTCGATGGGCGCAGGCTAGGTCATATCATCGACGTGGTTTTTAACCTTGCAACTGCTTGCGTCAGCGGCATAGTTGTGCCTGGCGAAAAAAGTTTTTGGAACGTGTTTAAAAATGGTGCTGAGTTTTTTATCCCTTTCAACCAAATTGTCAAAATTGGAGAAGATACAATTTTGGTTCAAATTTATGGGGGACAGCCAACGCAAAATCCTTATATTTTAAGCGATAAAGGTTCAAACAACAAATAAATATTTAAAGAAAAAAAATACTGCAGCGCTTTGCAGTATTTTTTCAACTTCGTTTTATCTCGTAATGTTCGTGCATTTTGAGAAAAATTATAAAGACCAATAATGTGTGATTATAATTCTTCTATAATTTTTTTGAAAGATTCAATGTCTTTAAATTGACGATAAACTGATGCAAATCTTACATATGAAACATCGTCAAGTTTTTTGAGCGCGTCCATAACCATTTCGCCAAGTTTTGCAGATTCAATTTCTTGAAGGAAATTGTTTTGCATATATTTTTCGATGCTCTCTGCCACTTCGTCGATTTGGCTCATGCTTACAGGTCTTTTTTCGCATGCTTTTATCATACCATTTTTGAGTTTGTTGATGTCAAAAGCCTGTCTGCTTCCGTCAGATTTAATAACCAAAACTGGTGTCATTTCAACAGTTTCGTATGTTGTGAAACGCTTGCCACAGTTGAGGCATTCTCTTCTTCTTCGAATTGCGTTTGATTCGTCTGTGCTGCGTGAGTCTAAAACTTTGCTTTCTTCACAGCCACAATAAATACATTTCATAGTAATCTCCTTGCAAGTATTCTACCATATATAGTTAAAAAAAACAAACATTTTTAAAAATATTTTTGCCGCTTGGCTAATACAATACTTTATGTTTAGTTTATGCAATATGAAAAAAAACAAGATTTATCACATTGTCGGCTATGCCGCTGACTTGCCGCCTAAGATTTTGCGTAGGCTGTGCGACCTGGGGCTAACCACAGGGCAAGAAGTGAGCATCGAAGCAAAGTCGCTGCTTAAAAAGGCACTGCTTTTAAGCGTTCGGGGATATTTGCTTTCGCTTAAAAGCGACATCGCAAAAGGTGTAAAAGTGCAATGAAACACAAAAAAGAAAAACGCAAGGTCAAATGTGATTATACTTCGCTTAGACAAGTTTTGCTTGTAGGAAATCCAAACACAGGCAAGACTACTCTTTTCAATGCCCTTACAAAGGCAAACGAGCATGTGGGGAACTGGCACGGAGTTACAGTTGAAGAAAAGTCGCGGCCGTTTATGTGCGCGACGGAGAAAATGTTACTTGTAGATTTGCCGGGGATTTATTCGCTGTCGGCGCTGAGTTTTGAAGAGCAGGTCGCGATAAATTATATCCGCTCGCATCCAAAGACAAAAATAATCAACATTTGTGATGAAAATAATTTGCAAAGAAACTTGTCGCTAACGCTTGGACTACTTGAAGAAGGTGCCGATGTTGTGCTGGCGGTCAACTGCATGGACAAACACCCTTTAAACAAGGTCGACGCGAAAGCGCTTTCAAACAAATTGGGGATTGATGTCATTTTAATAAACGCTGAAAAGAAAATCGGCTTTGACAAACTTTTTAACGCTGTTTTGAAACCTTATTCTCCTTCGCGCGCTCCGGAATATGTAAAAAAGTTACCGCTGGATCAAGTCAAAAGTTTAGCGGGGCAAAGTGGACTGACAGATTTTTGCGCGATAAAACTTTTAGAGCGCGATGAAGAGGTTGCAAAGGAAAATAATATAAATTTAGCAAAGTTGGATTTGCCGAAAGATGGCATTCAAATGGTTGCAAATGCGCGCTATGATTTTATTGCGACTTTGCAAAAAACGTGCGTGGTTAGTGCTGGCAGAATTTATGGCAAAAGTTGGCTAGATAAGATTATTTTAAACCGATTTTTGGCATTTCCGATTTTTTTGCTTGTGCTGTGCGGCGTGTTTTATCTCACGTTCTTTTCATTCGGTGCGTGGCTTTCAGATTTACTAAACCAACTTTTGGACGTGATGCTTGCAAGCTGGACAAAAAGTGCGTGCTTATCACTGTTTGGCGAAGCATCTTGGGTGACGCATCTGTTTTGCGATGCCATAATTGGCGGCGTGGGAACAGTGCTGAGTTTTTTGCCGCAGGTCGCGCTGCTGTTTCTATTTTTGTCGCTGCTAGAAGACAGTGGCTATCTTTCAAGAGTCGCATTTGCAAGTGAAGACATTTTTGGCAAACTTGGACTTTCGGGAAAGAGCATTTACACTCTTTTAATGGGTTTTGGGTGCTCGACAACGGCTGTGCTGACTGCGCGAAACATGGAAGATAAAAACTCAAAAATCAAAACGGCGCTGCTGACTCCTTATATGAGTTGCAGTGCGAAATTCCCGATTTATGTGGTCATTGGCGGCGCATTTTTTGGCGCAGCAAATGTGTGGGTTATACTGGGACTCTATCTGCTTGGGCTGGCAGTGTCGCTGCTGCTAAGTTGGATTTTTGAAAAGACAATTTTAAAAAGTAAAGAACAATCTTTTATTTTGGAGTTTCCGCCTTACAGATTTGGCGGCGTTAAAAGACTGCTGAAAGTGCTGTGGGACAATGTCAAAACATTTTTGTTGCGCGTTGGCTCGCTGCTGGTGTCAATGAACGTCATCGTTTGGGTGCTGTCGAGTTTTTCGTTTGATTTTTCTTTTACGATGCAAAGCGGGAAAATGAGTATGCTTGAAGGCTTTGGAAAGGTTTTAGCGCCTATCTTTATTCCACTTGGGTTTGGCAACTGGGGAGCGGCTTCCGCACTTGTGGCAGGGGTAATAGCAAAGGAAATCATCATTTCTTCGATTGCCATGTTTAACGGAGTCGGAAATGGCGGCGACATCGGCGCGTCTCTTAAAAATCCTGACAGCATGATTTTCTTTTCATCGCAAGCGTCAGCAATTTCATATCTAGTTTTTTCGCTGCTGTATCTGCCATGCATTTCAACGATGGCTGTTCTCGGAAAAGAGATTGGCAAAAAATGGACTTTTGCGGGGTGTTTGATTCAGTTTGTAATCGGCTATCTCACTGCACTCTTCGTCTACAACGTTTGGGGTGCGTGCGAAAGGTTTGGCACGCTTGCCACATTAGGTGTAATTGCAGCAGCTGTAGCGGTTGTGGCGGCTATAATTAAGGTTGCAAGCGTGATAAAAAGCAAAAAAATGTGCAAAAATTGCTCAAAGTGTGATTAAAAAATTCATAAAAGTTTGATTTTGGTCGAATATTATGTTATTATTTAATTATGGCAAAACCTATCGTTGCTGTAGTCGGCAGACCAAATGTTGGCAAAAGCACATTTTTCAATAAAATTTGTGGCGAAAGAATTAGTATCGTCGATGATGCCCCTGGTGTGACTAGGGACAGAATTTATGCTGACGCAGAATGGGCGGGCAGAGAATTTACGCTTATCGACACTGGCGGACTTGATCCAAAAAGTGAAGATGTTTTTCAAACTGAAATAGCGCTTCAAGCGGACATCGCTATGGAAATGGCGGACGTAATTGTCATGCTTGTTGACGGCAAAAGCGGAATTACACTTGCCGATGAAATGCTTGCTAAGCGCTTGCGCAAAAAATCAACACCAGTAGTTTTGGTTGTAAACAAACTCGACCGATTTGATGTTTCAGACACGTTTGAGTTTTATTCGCTTGGGCTTGGAACACCATTTCCTCTTTCTTGCGAACAATCAAAGGGGATAGGCGATGTTTTGGACGAAATCAAATCGCATTTTCCGCCTGCAAACGAAAATGAAGAAGAAGATGTAATTTTAAAAATTGCGATTGTCGGCAGACCAAATGTTGGCAAATCAAGCATCATAAATCGATTGCTTGGCGAAAAACGTGTAGTTGTAAGCAACGTTGAAGGCACAACCAGAGATTCTGTTATGGTGCCATTTAAATACAACAAGAAAAAATACTATCTCGTAGACACGGCGGGGCTTCGTCGTTCTAGAGGTGTTGAAAGAGAATCAGTCGAAGGATATTCGGTTTTGAGAACAATGCGTGCTATCGAAAAGGCGGACGTCGTGGTTGTTGTGGTTGACGCTAATAGCAGACTCACCGAGCAAGATGTGCGAATCGCAGGATTTGTTCACGAAGCGGGCAAGCCAAGCATTATTGCAATAAACAAAATTGACCTTTTTGAAGGAGACCGTGACCAAATTTTGAAGGGGCTCGATCGTGATTTGGCGTTTATGGATTATTATCTTCCAGTATTTGTTTCAGCGCTTAAAGGAACACGTGTTGGCGATATTATGCCGTCAGTTTTGACAGCATACGAACACGGTGCAACCCGCATTAAAACGGGCATTTTAAACGAAATGCTTTCGGATGCGCTCATCAATTTTGAACCACCTTCAAAGGGCGGAAGAAAGGCAAAAATTAAATATATCACGCAAGCATCAGCGTTGCCACCAACATTTATTTTGTTTACAAACGACGCTAAACTTATCAATTTCTCATATCTCCGCTATCTTGAAAACAGATTTAGAGAACGCATTGACTTTTCGGGGACTCCTATAAAGTTTGTCGTTAAATCAAAGGAGGAAGAATGAATTGGCTTTGGTTTAGTTTAGTAATAATCGTTTGCTATTTAATCGGAAATGTCAACTTTGCAAGAGTGATTGCTCGTGTGTTTAAACATGAAGACATCACAACCAAAGGCAGCGGAAATCCTGGCATGATGAACATGCTTCGAAACTATGGCATCGGCTATGCGCTGCTTACGCTTCTTTTAGAAAGCATTAAAGCAGGCGTTCCGGCTCTTGTATGCGGATATATTTTTGCAAGTCAAGGGCTGTTTGAAGTCGCATTTTTCACAGCGGGCTTTTCAGTTGTTTTAGGACACAACTTTCCTGTCTTTTATAAATTTAAAGGCGGGAAGGGAATTGCCTGCACATTCGGAATGTTTTTGTTCAGCCCATTTTGGTGGCTTTCAATTGTAATGTTTTTTGTATGGGCTGTATTTCTTTATTTTGTCGATTACGCATTCTTGGCATCACTTGGGTTTGTTTCGTCGCTTACGATTGCATGGATTGTAAAACTTTGCATCACTCAGCCAACTCTTTGGTGGGTGGCACTGATTATTTTGTGTGTCAATTTTGCACTTGATTTATTCTTGCATCGCAGCAATTTCAGACGCTGGTTTAAAGGAACTGAAAATCATACAAATTTTAGCAGCAAAGTAAAAAAACTTTTCAGTCACAAAGAAAAGGCCGAACAACCTGAAAACGAAACACCAGAAAAAGAAATTATAATTGAAGATGATTCAAGCGAGCAAACAACAGGCGAAAACAAACAGCCTGAAAGTGAAGTTCAGCCTGAGTCTGAATCAGAAAACACCGAAAAAACAAACGAAAAAAATAATTAAAAAATTAGAGAGTCTTCGTCAACAATTTTTGAAACAAATACAAAAAGGAACATTTCATTGTTTCCTTTTTTATTGTGTAAGTTTTAAAACTATCAATCTTTATTTGCTCTAAATAGTAAAATATGATAGCATTGAATTATGAAAAGATGTCTTGAAAGGCAAAAAACGAAAATAATTGTTGTTTCAGCAATATTAATCTTGCTTTTGTCATGTTTTACAACCATAATGAATCATGATGTTGTTTTTGCTAACCCGACATTTAATGTAATGGCACTTAACACGCTAAGTATTGATGAAATTGCTAGTCAAGAGAAATATAATAGTTGCGATTATGATATCGTGACCCCAAATCTCGACCAAGGAAGCACCAATATTTGCTGGGCCTATGCAACTGCAAGCGCGTCTGAGACATCAGTTTTAAAAGATAAGTTGGACAACAATACAAAAGACACTCTGCGTTTTTCTCCAAAACAAATTGCATATAGAACACACAATAGAGATTCCGACCCACTTGGAAACACTACTGGCGTTTATTCAAATGATAAATGGAATGTAACAGGAAGTTCGTATAACACATTTTTGATGTTGTCACAATGGTGTGCACCTGTAAATGGAAGCGTTTCTGCAAAATCTGACGCCTATGAAAACAATCTATATCGGCTATTAGACGCCGAACAAATTGACTTGTACTCAACTGGGTCATACAGAATAGCAGAAATAAAAAAAGCAATTGTAAAATATGGCGCAATAACCGGGTCATATTATAACGCTCGAGAAGTAAGTTACTACAACACAAAAGGTGAAACTCGTGATGGAATTTCTCACGCAATGACTATAGTTGGGTGGGACGATACAATTCCAGCAAGCAATTTCCAGCCAAAAACCGCTAGTCAAAATGGTGGTTGGATAATTAAAAACAGTTATAACTCTCTTCCTTACTTTTACCTTTCTTATGATAGTGCAGTTGGTAACACTTGCGGGTTTAAATATGCAAACAGGTCGGAATTTGATTTTAACTATTTTTACGACAATGTCATAGACGCACCGATGCGAAGTGAGGACAATTCAAAATGCGTTGCAAATGTGTTTATGGCAAAGAAAAGCGATAACACTCATAACGAATATGTGAAAGCGGTTAATGTGGCAACTTATGGATATAACTTAACCTGCAAAGTTCAAGTTCACACCAACTTAACTGACCCCAAAAACCCGGAAAGCGGAACGTTGTCTGCCAGCGGTGAGCGAGTTTTGGATTATGGCGGGTATCACACGATCATGCTAAATAATTTGGCAAAAATTGATAACGGCACATACTACTCTGTTGTTGTAAACATCAGTAGCAATAGTGGCAAAAGTGCGTATATTCTATACTCACTTAATTCAAGTGAAAACACACATTTCAAATCTTCTTATGGTTGGAATAGCATAGGTTATGCTGGAAGAATAAAAGCATATACAGTTTTGCAAGAAAATGAAGGAATTGAACAAAAGGTTGACATTTCTTCTGTTCAACATAGCAACGTTTCTCCTATTTCTTTTACCGGTCAAGAAGTTTGTCCAAAGGTAAATTTAACCCTAAATTCACAAATTTTAATTGAGAATATAGATTTTACCATCTCTTACAAAAACAACATAAATGTTGGCATCGCTAAAATTACAATAACTGGAATGGGAAATTACACTGGAAGTTTAATTTTAGAGTTTGAAATTTTGCCGATTGATGTGCCAATAAACCCCCCTAGTGAAATGAAAATTCCTAGCAATGCAACAACCTTGTCTGATATCAGTTTGCCTACTGGTTGGCAATGGGAAGATTCAAATTTGTTTGTGGATAATTTAATGAGTGCAACTGCAATCTATGTGGGCGAAAACAAGGATAATTACAAAAGAACTACAATGGTAATAACTTTACAAAAAGAAGAATTTGTTAATCCAACTCCTGATAATCCGAATAATAATCTGAAGCAAAGCCGTTCTGACAATATTAAAACAATAATAATTTCAGTTATTATAGGGGTGGCTTTTATATTAACCTTTTCTCTGCTTGTCGCAAAAATAAGGAAAAAGAAAAAAAATAATTTAACACATTAGATTAATTGAGAGGCTTGCCTTAATTGTTTTTTTGACAAGCATTCATGATATTGCATGAATAATTTTAATAAAAAATAAAGGAAATTTACATTGCCTCTATTTTTTGTTCTGCTAGTTTCAAAAGTGCTAGTCTTTTGCTCTCTTTTTTTATTTCAAAATCTGCATAAATGGCCATATGAAAGCATAAGTTAGAATATCTTTGGAGGTCATTTATGGAAAAATACGAGATTTATGACGACATAAAAACCCGAACAAATGGCGAAATCTATGTCGGCGTAGTTGGCCCCGTTAGAGTTGGAAAATCAACATTCATCACAGAGTTTATGAAAAAACTCGTGCTTCCAAATATTTCGGGCAAATATCCTAAAGAAAGAGCGATTGACGAACTTCCTCAATCTGCAGACGGAAAGACAATTATGACAACGCAACCTAAATTTGTTCCAAACGAAGCTGTCAAAATTTGCGTTCATGACAATGTCGACATGAAAGTTCGACTTATCGATTGTGTAGGCTATTTGGTTGCTGGCGCGATGGGACACATCGAAGGTGATCAACCACGCAAGGTTAAAACTCCTTGGTCTGAAGATGAGATGCCTTTTGAAGAAGCGGCAGAACTTGGAACTAAAAAAGTTATGCGTGAACATTCTACAGTGGGCATAGTTGTGACAACAGACGGGTCAGTAACCGACATTCCACGCGCAAATTATGTTGACGCCGAAGAACGAGTCGTTGCCGAAATGAAAGACTGTCACAAGCCATTTGTGATGGTGCTGAACTGTAAATCTCCAACAAGTTCAGATGCTAAAAAACTTGCTGCGTCATTGGAAGAAAAATATACTGTTCCAGTTGTTGCTTTAAACGCAACTGAAATGAAAGAAAGTGACATCGACAAAGTGTTTGAAAAACTGTTGTATGAATTTCCAGTTACAAGCATCAAACTCAGAATGCCAAAATGGTTGCAAGCACTTTCTTACAATGACGAAATCATTCAAGAAATCGCTTCACAAATGCGCACATTTGCAAACGGCATGAACAAACTGAGCGACGTCGATAAAAACAAACTTGTTTTCACAGAAAGCGAAGCGTTTGAACCTATCACATTCACAAACATCGAAATGGGCGACGGAACAGTTAAGTTTAACGTAATACCAAAAGAAGGACTGTTCTATAAGGTGCTTTCAAAAGAATGCGGCTATGAAATCAAAGACGACTTTGAACTTATCAGTTATATCAAAGAACTTGCAATCGCTAAACTTGAATATGATAAACTTAAAACCGCTCTCGAAGAAGTTCGTGAAACAGGCTATGGGGTTGTTGCTCCAAGACAAGAAGACTTTGTGCTTGAAGAGCCGGAAGTCATTCGTCAAGGCTCACGCTTTGGGGTTAAAATCAAAGCGAGCGCTCCAAGCTTACACATTATGAGAGTTGATGTCAACACCGAAGTTACGCCACTTGTTGGAACAGAACAACAAAGCAAAGAACTTGTGCAAGACCTTGTTAATCAAATTGCCGAAAGCCCAGAGTCAATTTGGGAAACCAATTTGCTTGGCAAAAGCCTTTCATCTCTTGTTGGAGACAACATCAATTCGAAGATCGTTATGATGCCTATTGATGCTCAACGCAAGATGAGAAAGACGCTCGGAAGAATTGTCAACGAAGGGAAGGGCGGCATAATCTGCATCTTACTTTAAAAAATAAAACTCACTTAATTGGTGAGTTTTTTTCTGGTTTCTTTTTGTAATCAAGGTCGTAAAAATGTGGATTGTTTTCAATTTCATGCTCGGCTTGAACAAAGAAAGCGTTGCATACCAAGTGGGGGTCAAGCTCATCGGCCTTTGCTATGTTGTTAAGGTGATATTTGACACCAATTTTTTGCCCACAATTAAACAGAGTTGCACAACTTTCCGCCAAACGTCCGTGAAGTGAAAACGGAATAGTGTTATATCTATCTGTGCCATCATTTTTTTGGACCTTTAAAATGAAACGCTTAATTTTTCGTCCTGTCGGTGTGATCAAATCTTCAGGTGTTTTCACGATTTTACCAATTGCGATACCTACATCATCTTGCCTAAGACCTGCTTTAACGATTGGTGAAAGTTGCGAAAAAGCAAGGCATTTTTCAAAACGAATAAACATTTTGGTTTGATGTGAACCATCTTCATTTAAAATAGTTTTGGTTTCAACTCGCCCATACACAACCACTTTATCGCCCTTGTTTATTCCTAAAATAAATCTTTTTTCGTCATCATACAGCACAACGGGGAGAGATGTGTTTTCATGGTCAGGGGCCTTTGTTTTAATAAAAAAAACTTGTCTACCATTATCGAAAGGAACAGGAATAGTTTGCATTCTTGCAACAACTCTTATTTGGTTATCTTTATTTACAAATTTATTTTCATCCATGCCATTATCTTACATTACTTTGCTCGTTTTGTCAATATCCATCACAACTTTTTAGGCGTAAACATATATAGTTTACATGAAAAAAGATGATGAAAAACAATTTAAAATAATCTGTATAAAAGCGCCAAAATGGATGCGTCCATTTTTAAAACCTTTTGCTAAGAAAAGCGAAGAAGTTTTAGAAGATTAAAAGGTGGGGCGGGCGCGCGACCTGCCCGCAAGGGCAGGCCGCTGGACGCGGCGGCACGCGTGGTCGCAGACCGCGCCAGCCGCGCCGGGCCCCATTTTGCCTTCTGGCAAAACGGGACAAGCGCTCGCCCCGCTCTTGGCTTCACCACAAAAAGCGACTGAAAAATGACATAAAAAAACCTTCCACTAGGGAAGGCACTAATTACTTAGATTTTCTAGCGGTTTTGATGCATTTTGTGCAAGCCTTAACTTTAGTAGGTTTTCCATCGATTTCAATGGTTGTTTCTTGTAAGTTAAGTTCAAATGTTCTATTTGATTTGTTTTCAGCATGGCTCACTTTTTTACCAGCCATTTTTCCGCGTCCGCAGATATCACAAACTCTTGACATATTTTACCTCCTATGAGATTAACTTTAAGCAAAGCAATTATAACATAAGGAAAAACCAAAATCAACCAAAATGACAAAATTTTTAATAAAGAATTCAACAGATGGTTAAAAATAGTTGAAAAAAAATTTAGAATATAGTAATATATCAATGATATTTAAAGGAGATTTTTATTTTGACCGTTGATACAAATAATTATTATGGCAATATTTCAATCAGCGACGACGCTATAAGAGTGGTCGCAGGTTATGCTGTTCTTGATTGCTATGGCGTTGTAGATTTAGTATCAAAGACCTTTAAAGACAGTGCTAGAGAGCTTTTTAATAAAGAATCTTATTCTAAAGGAATCAAGGTTCGTCATATAGACAACAGAATATTTATCGATGTTTACTGTATTATGAAATACGGTGTGTCTATCAGCGCAGTTTCCGAATCACTCAAGAAGTCGGTAAAATACAGCGTTGAAAATTTTACAGGAATGATAGTAGACTCTGTCAACGTTCACGTTGTAGGGGTTAGAGTTTAGGAGTAGTAATGATCAAATCTATAAATGGCGTCACATTCCGCAAGATGATTGTAGCGGGCGCCAGCCTTTTAGAGCAAAACAAAAAGTATGTGGATTCGCTCAATGTGTTCCCAGTCCCAGACGGTGACACAGGAATGAATATGTTTTTAACAATGAAGTCAGCAGTGGCTGAAGTCGGCAAATGTATAAGTGCAAACATTGACGAACTCAGCACAGCTTTTTCAAAAGGAGCACTTAAAGGAGCAAGAGGGAACAGTGGTGTTATCACATCACAAATTTTCAAGGGCTTCTGCTCTGTTACAGCAAAATATAGTGAAATCACAACCAAGACTTTTGCTAAGGCTATGCAAGAAGGGGCGAATGTTGCCTATAAAGCCGTTACAAAGCCAAAAGAAGGAACAATCTTAACTGTCATCAGAGTTATGGCGGAAAACGCCGTTAACATCGCTAGAAAGACAGACAACTTTGAAGTTTTTCTTAAAAAAGTGCTTGAAACAGGCGAAGAAATTTTAAAGCAAACACCTGAAATGCTCCCTGTTCTCAAAAAAGCAGGGGTTGTTGACGCCGGTGGTCGTGGAATTATTGTAATTTTCACAGGTTTTTACAAACTTTTGATGGGTGAAGAAAACCTTGAAATGATTTTTGATGACGAAAAACAAACACAAACTGTTGAAGACGTAATTGCTGACATTTCAAACTTGGGCGAAATTGAATTTGGATACTGCACTGAGTTTATGATTGTTCACATGTATAAAAAGACAACCGAAGCAGACATCGACAAACTTAGAGAAAGACTTATGGAGTTTGGAGACAGCGTAATCTGTATCGGTGACCTTTCACTCGTAAAAGTTCACGTTCACTCAAACGAACCTAACAGAGCGCTCGGTTATGCTCTTGAACTTGGTGAAATTATCAATGTTAAGATTGAAAACATGCGCGAACAAAACCGTGAACTCAAGAAAAAGGCTATGTCTGTTGAAGAAACTAAAAACCTTGGCATTATCGCAGTTGCTCCTGGTGACGGACTTGCAGCAATCTTCAAAGATTTAAGCGTTGACGAAATCATCGTTGGTGGACAAACCATGAATCCAAGCGCAGCCGACATCGCAGCAGCAGCCGATAAAGTTCCAGCAAGAACAGTTTTCGTTTATCCAAACAATAAAAACATCATTCTTGCGGCAGAACAAGCCAATGAACTTACAAACAAAAACCTTGTTGTTATCTCAACAAGAAGTGTTCCGGAAGGCATTTCAGCAGCCATCGCGTTCAACCCAGACGGAACAGTTGAAGAAAATATTGACGCTATGAACGATGCTATTAAAAACGTAAAATCAGGCTCAGTTACTTATGCTGTTCGTGATACTCACGTTGACGGATTTGACCTTACGACTGGCGAAATAATCGGGCTTGACGACAAAGCAATCTTAGCCAAAGGCAAACTTGTTTCTCAAACAACCGAAGACTTGGTTGGCAAAATGATGGACGACAACATTATGACAATCACACTCTTCTATGGCGAAGACATCAAAGAAGAAGAAGCGGTTGCATTGCAAGAACAACTTGCAAACAAATTCCCAGAATGCGAAGTTACAGTAGCATATGGTGGACAACCAATTTACTATTACTTGATTTCTTTGGAATAATTTAAATAATGCAAAAACGAGGTTAAATTCCTCGTTTTTTACTAAAAAACGCAAAAAAATCATAAAAATGAGGCATTTTTTGTATAGATTAGATAAATTTTTAGTTATGAAGGGATATTTTCCTTCGCGAGAAAAAGCGCAAACAGCCATTAAAGATGGCAATGTTTTTATTGACGGAAAAGCACGAGATTGTGCCTTTGCCTTGACGGGCGAAGAACAAATTGAAGTTAAAAATGTCAGCAGGTATGTCTCTCGCGGTGCGTATAAATTGTTGGGAGCAAAGAGCGAATTTAACCTTGACTTTAACGGCCGCGTTGTTTTAGATATTGGCGCTTCAACGGGTGGATTTACCCAAGTGGCGCTTGAGAGCGGTGCAAAAAAAGTATATGCTGTTGATGTTGGGACAAATCAACTTTCTGACCAACTAAAAAATGACGACAGGGTTGTAGATTTAATTCAGACCGATTTTAGAATCGCTCCTAAATTTGAAGACGTTGATTTTATTGTCAGTGATCTGTCATTCATCTCTCTGAGATATGTCATTCCAAAAATCGTGGAGCAATACAAAGGCGTTGAAATGGTGCTTTTATTTAAGCCACAATTCGAGTGCGGTGTGGCAATAGCAAAGCGTGGCGGGGGAGTTGTTAGAGACAGCAAACTTCACACTCATCTTTTAGAAGATTTTATTAACTATCTCACATTTTTCAATATTAAAGTGAGCAACATAACACACTCGCCAATCACGGGCAAGACTGGCAACATTGAATATTTGTTGCACTTAAATGGAAAAACAAACAAAAAAGTCAACGCTAAAAAAGTGGTGCAAACTGCATTTTCAAAGCTATAAATGTAACAAAAATTTAAAAATAATAATATAAAATTTGCATGAATAGAAAACTTATTTCACAGGGTGCTCTAAAATATAATGCAAATTTTTTTAAGCACTTTTCTCCAAAAATTTGTGCAGTTGTAAAGGCGGACGCTTATGGTCATGGCGCGCAAGACGTTGCCAAAATTTTATGTGACGAAGTGGATTATTTTGCGGTGTCATCACAGCAGGAGGCAGAGGAGATTTTATCGGTCGCACCTCAGTCAAAAATTATCATATTGTCAAAGGAGACCGACTATAATCTGTTAGATAAATTTTATCTAACGGCGACAAATATTTCGGACATAAAAAAGGCGATAGAAAGCGGAAAAACGCAGCGCTGTTTTATCAAACTTTCTGCCGGAATGAACAGATATGGAATTGACTGCCAAAACGATAATTTATTAAAAAAAGTGAAAAATTTAATAAAAAACTATGATTTTGCAGGCTTTTCCATGCATTTTTCATCAATTTCCAATAAAAAACAGTCTTTAAAAGAATATAATATTTTTATTTCAGCGCGGGCAAAATTAGAAAAATCTTTCCCAATTTGTCTTGGTGGTGGCGGTGCAAAAAACTTTCCGTGTGACATTTTGCGAGTCGGCATCGGGCTGTATGGTTATGGCGATGATATGCTTAAAAAGGTTATGACGCTTGAAGGAAAAGTTTTGCAAATTCGGACGCTTGAAAAGGGCGAGCGAGCGGGTTATGGCGGCTCGTTTAAAGCATCAAAACCTACAACGCTTGCAATCGTAAGTGTGGGTTATGCTGACGGATTTGAGCGTGTAGGGTCAAAAAATCTTGAAGTTAAAATTGACAGCAAAAAATTTAAGATAGTTGGTCGCACGTGCATGGATGCATGTTTTGTTGATGTCACTGGCGGAGATGTTAAAGTGGGACAGAGTGTGACGGTTATGGACGATGCTAACGTGCTTTCAAAAAAATATAAAAAATCAACTTATGAAATTTTGACTTCTTTCACCAAATTTAGAGGAGAGAGAAAAATCACACCTTAACTTTCACTCGCATATACTAGAAGTGTGTAGACAAAATAGGAGGTAGGAAAATGTCTTTTTACATCAACAATACAAATCCTTCAAGACCTGGTCCTGTCACTGGCAGCCCACTCAATGGAATTTGTGAAAAAATCTTGATTGAGACAACTAAAGTTTTTGATGCTTGTGTATCGCAGAGCACCGAAACGGGAATTGTTCTTCCTGTTACTGACTTTAATCCTGCCGATCCTGCATTGCCTCTTACATTTGTGTCGGCGGTCAACGCTCCTTCTGAGCCTGTTACCATTACAGACCTTGTTGTGGATAGACTTGAAACCTGCCCAAATTATGCAAATGTTAGCGCAACTTTGACAATCCCAGTGATTGTTACTTACAGAGATGCGAATGGCATGCTTGGAACGGGAAGAAGCAGTATCACAGTGAACAAAAATGTTATTCTCTTTGTGCCTCAACCTTCTGCATCGCCTATCAACATTACAGCAAGCGCAGTCTTTTCAAGTGAAATTGGCTCATACACGGCCGAAAACACATTCACCGTTACGGGCTGCTTGCAGGTAATTATGAGGGTTACTGCAGTTGTTGACGTGCTTGTTCCTTCATATGGCTATCCAGTTATTCCTCCATGCCACTCGGCTCCAGCCGCTAGCGCATGCCCAGGACTGTTTGATATGCCACTTTATCCAACGGCATCTGGCCCAGTTGTTCCGCCAAGATTTTAATCAAAAGAGCTCGGGAAAACCTTCCCGAGTTTTTTTATGCTTTTATTTTGACAAAAAGATAATATTTTGATATACTTTTGGCGATTAAAAAAGAGAGATAAAAAATAATGGTTATTGATAATGAAAAAATTAAATATAAAGACCTTTGCGAAAACTTTAATTTTTTAAAGGAGTGTCTTTGACGAACCTAAATTAAAAAGCGAAGTAGAAGCGCTTAAGCAGCAACAACTTTCGCCTGATTTTTATTTAGATTCGGCCAAGGTAAGCGAAGTTGGAAAAAAACTGAGAAGCAAGCAAAAATTGATTGACGAAATAAGTGACCTTGATGGGCAGAGCAGCGATATCGCGGCGCTTATTGAACTTTGCGAAAGCGAAGACGACAAAGACCTTTTCACCGAACTGCAAAACGAACTTTCCTCGTTTGACAAAAAACAGCAAGATTTAAAAATCATTACGCTTTTGTCTGGTAAATACGACGCATGCAACGCGATTATGAACATACATGCCGGCGCGGGTGGAACAGAGGCTCAAGATTGGGCGGACATGCTGTTTAGAATGTATAAAATGTATGCCGAAAAAAATGGCTACAAGTTGACAGTTATCGACGTTTTAGAAGGCGATGAAGCCGGCATAAAAAACATTAACTTTATCATTGAAGGCGAAAATGCCTATGGATATTTGAAGGCTGAAAAAGGGATTCACAGACTTGTTAGAATTTCGCCTTTTGATGCCAATTCGCGCAGACATACAAGTTTTGCAAGCGTTGAAGTTATGCCAGAACTTGAAGAAGCGGGCGAAATTGAAATTAAGCCTGACGAACTTAAAATTGATACTTTCCGTTCAAGCGGAGCAGGTGGACAGCACATCAACAAAACCGAATCTGCGATAAGAATCACGCATATTCCAACGGGAATCGTAGTTTCTTGCCAAACTCAACGCTCGCAGATTCAAAACAAAGAAGTTGCCATGAAAATGCTTATTTCAAAACTTGCTGAAAAGCAAGAACGCGAAGAAATGGAGCACCTAGCACAAATAAAAGGAGAAATTAAAAAGATTGAATGGGGCAGCCAAATCCGCAGTTATGTTTTCTGTCCTTACACGCTTGTTAAAGACCACCGCACGGGCTGCGAAACCAGCGACATTCAAGCGGTTATGAACGGCGACATTCAAGAATTTTTAAACAGTTATTTGCAAAAGATATAGAAGGGAACATGAAAAAGAAATATATGCAAGCCGAATTTGCGGCATTAAAAACTAAAGAAGATTTGACAATTCTTGCCATTGAAAGTTCGTGTGACGAAACTGCAATCAGCGTAGTAAAAAATGGCAGGGAAGTTTTGTCAAACATTGTTTCATCTCAAATCGAAATTCATCGCAGATTTGGCGGTGTTGTGCCAGAAATCGCATCACGAAACCATCTTATGGCAATCTCAAATCTTTACACCGAAGCGCTTAAAGAAGCCAACATCACGCCCGATCAAATCGACGCCATAGCTGTGACTTACGGCGCAGGACTTATGGGCGCGCTGCTTGTTGGAGTTAACTTTGCCAAAGGGCTTAGTTATGCGTTAAACAAACCACTAATTGCAGTCAACCACGTTCACGGCCACATCGCATCAAACTATATTTCGCATCCTGACTTAAAGCCACCTTTTGTTTGCCTTATGGTCAGTGGCGGACATACGGCGCTGCTCAAAATTTCTGACTACAACAAATTCAAACTTTTAGGCTCGACTGTCGACGACGCAGCAGGCGAAGCATTTGACAAAGTTGCGCGCGTGCTTGGGCTTGTTTACCCGGGCGGCCCTGAAATCGACAAACTTGCCAAAAAAGGAAAGAACAACATCAAATTCACCGTGTCAAACTCACTGCACTCGACACTCAATTTTTCGTTTAGCGGAATCAAAACTTCGGTTATCAACTATGTTCACAAATTCGAACAAAAAGGCGAAGAATTTAGCAAGGCAGACGTTGCTCGCAGTTTTGAAGAAAGCGTAACTGACGAACTTGTAAGTAAAGCAATCAGAGCAATGCAACAAACCGGCTACGACAAAGTTGTTATCGCCGGCGGAGTTGGAGCCAACTCAATGTTGCAGGAAAAAATGGAAAAACGTTGCAAAATCAACGGATTTAAGGCATATTATCCAATTTTAAAATATTGCACAGACAATGCCGCTATGATTGGCTCGGCTGCATATTATTACATCAGAAAAGGCATCGGACTTGCCGGACTTGACCTGACAGCAAGACCAAGCATCGATCTATAAAAGGAGCAACAATGGAACTTTTATCACCTGCAGGAAATTATGACAAGTTTTTGACAGCGCTTGATTTTGGCGCTGATGCTGTTTATTTTGCAGGACAGGCTTTTGGGCTGCGCGCATTTGCGGGCAACTTTTCTATCGACCAAATAAAAGCGGCGTGCCAAGAAGCGCACAAACGCGGCAAAAAAGTGTATGTGACAGTCAATATTATCGCAAAAGATGAAGATTTTAACGGGCTTAAAGAATATTTGCAAAGTTTAAGCGACGCAAATGTTGATGCGGTAATCGTTGCCGACATCGGCATCATTCGCTTTATCCGCAAAAACTTTCCAAACATGGAAATTCACGTCAGCACACAAGCAAACATAACAAACACAGAATCCGCGCTCTTTTTTGCTGATATGGGCGTAAAACGTGTAGTTCTTGCACGTGAATTAAACCTAACGCAAGTTAAAAAAATCGCAACAGTGCTGAAAGAAAGGGGAGTCGAAGTCGAATGCTTTGTGCACGGCGCAATGTGCATCTCATATTCGGGCAGATGTCTGCTTTCAAACTATCTTGCTTGTCGTGATGCCAACCATGGTGAGTGCGTTCAGGCTTGCAGATGGAGATATTTTGTGCGCGAAGAAAAACGCGACAGCGAATTAGAAGTTGAAGAAGACAATCGCGGAACTTACATATTCAATTCAAAAGATATGTGCATGATTCAACATTTGAAAGAATTGCAAGATGCGGGCGTCGCTTCGCTTAAAATTGAAGGCCGCATGAAATCGGAATACTATGTCGCTTGCGTAACAAATGCTTATCGCAAAGCTATTGATATGCTTCCTAAAAAAGCGGGAGATGAATTTGTCACCGAACTTGAAAAAACTTCGCACCGCCTTTTCTCAACAGGTTTTTATTTTAAAGAAGCCGAAGAAAATTTGGATTCATCATCGCCAGTGCAAACCCATGAGTTTGTCGGAGTGGTGAAGGATTGTCAAAACGGAGTCGCTACAATCGAGCAACGCAATTTCTTAAAAGAAGACGACGAAGTTGAAGTGCTCAGTCTAGACGATAAAGTTTTCAACAAAACTTTTAAAATAACAAATATGAAAAACAAAGACGGCGAGAGCATAGAGAAAGCAAACATGGCACAAATGCTGTTTACTTGCGAATGTGATTTGCCGCTAAATAAAGGCGATTATTTAAGAAAAAAGATTTAAAAAATGAAAAATAATGAGAGCACTAAACCGCTCTCATTTTTTATATAAATCAACCGCTATGCACACGTAGTGTGCCATCATGTCGCGCAAGCGACTATCATGCACGCGTCAGCGTGCTATCATGCGCAACTTGTTGCGCTATTATGCTGACGCAGTCAGCCAATTTGTCCACATAGTAATGATATAAAATCACCAAAAACACCCATGTTAAGCCCAAATTGTGACGGAATGTATGCGAAAATGCTTGACGTTTTTTTTGTTTTTCACTAGAATTAAATTATAAAAATATCCACAAAAAGACTAAAAATAAATATTTTTAATATTTAATGGTGCAAAATTGATTAAAAATTGTCGAAAAACATCAGTTAATTTTGTCGAAATTGAGTAAAATAAATAAAGGGAAGAATGATAAAAACAAAAGCGAACTTAATAAAAACTGTTTTGATAATTTTGCTTTCGCTTTTAATGCTAACGGGCGGGACAATATTTTTGACCCGAGAAATTTCAACGCCACCAACTCAAATGGAAGAGAGCGGCGAAGATAATCGTGTTTATGCAGCCAATCATAATGCAGATATTCATCTTTCAGTTTATGGCGGCAAAAAGGCTAGTGTAAATATTTCTGGATTTTATCAAGTAGGCAATTATTCTGGCAAATCGATGAAAGGGGACCATTATAATTTTAGTTTTGGCCCAAATGATTCAAAAGGTTCTTTGGTAACGAAGAGCGCAAAAAATCAAACTGCTCATTACTCAGGTTGGATAAAAGTTGAATCAGCAAGTGTTGCCGCCGATGGTTATGTGTTGAATGAAAGCACATACGCTTCGCTTCATGGTTTTAACAACGGGAATTGGAATGGAAGAGACTATATGACAATTTCTGCGTTAAATGGAAAGTGGAAGGTATCAGATGGAATCACAGTAGGAGGGACAAGATACTTTTTTATAAACATTTTTCACACTGTTAGAATAAATTTACACCACAATGATGGAACTGAAACTAAATCGACAATGAGAATATCTACCGCTCCAGATAGTTGGTCAGGAAACGCGCCAACCGATTGCTCATGGGTAAAACCTGCTGCTGCCTTTATTCCATCTCGCAATGGTTATTCTTTTAAAGGATATGCAACTTCCGCCACAGGCACTAATTTACGAACAGATTCAGCAGGAAACTGGAAGAGCACCAAGGAAATTGTGGCCTCATTAAGTGATTATTATGCACAGTGGGAAGCAAACACAATTAAGCTAACGTTAAACAAAAATGGTGGAAGTGGTGGAACGGATTATGTTTGGTATAAATACAACACAAATAAATTTTACAGTGATTCAGCATGCACAAATCAAATGACAAGCATAACAAGGCCAACTCGTGCCGGCTATACATTTAAAGGATATCAGGGAGATGGAACTTGTGGCGGAACTCCAAACGAAAACTATATCGCTTATGGCAGCACAGAGTTTGCAGCCGACCTTTGTTATGATATTTATCAAAATGCTACACTGAATGCTGTGTGGGCGGCAAACAACTACACAGTCACATGGAACGGGAATGGGGCATCGCTTGACGCAAAGCTTTGGAGTTATGCTGGTTCTACTGGCTATACAAGTTCAAACTTAGGATCAAACTCATCATACACATATTCTGGGAAGAGCGCATCATCGTCGGTGACATATGATGTTGCGATTTCATACAAAACACCAATTCCATTCAAACTTGGCAATACATTCAATGGTTGGTGGACATCGGCGAGTGGTGGATATATGGTGGCAAACACAAGCGGGCAAATGGTAGCCAGTGTTAGCGGATATACAGATGCGAACAAGAAATGGATACGAGCACAAGCGACAACGCTGTATGCTCAGTGGACGCAACAAAGCTATTCAATTTCCTACAATCTAAATGGAGGGTATCTATCATCGCAGCCGCCAAACTCATACACATTTGGCACGTCAGAAGCAATAGGCATTCCAACCCGAACGGGCCACACCTTTGCGGGCTGGACAGTTACATCGACATTGACAGGCAAAGCATATGCAACAATCAATCTCTCATCGGGCGTGATGGAATTTAGCAATTCCTATCCGACAGCGGTATACTTTCCACTTTTCTATCAAAGAGCGAATGTTTCATATTCTGGGAAAGGAAGTGATCAAAACGGAGAGATACGCTGGCGACAATACAGCACAGGTGGCGCATATTTAGGCAGCAACAGTGGTTCATCATCAGCAGACTGTATGACATCTCTCTGGTATCATGGCGGCATGAATTCAGCGACGACAACGATAACATGGTCGCAGAATGCAGGATATACAATTCCATCAAATCAAACGGGCGACTTGGCTTTGGTTGCAAGGTGGAATGTAAACAGTTACACACTTACTGCAAAGGCAAACAGCGGTTCAATTCCAGCAACCACAGGCTGGGGCGGAACAGGCGCAACAGCAACAAAGTCAGTCGTTTATGATACTGCATATGGCACGCTTCCAGTTCCAACGAAAACGGGATATGGATTTGCTGGTTGGTGGACGCAAGCGAGTGGAGGAACACAAGTTGGTGCAACCACTAAGATGGGCGCAGCGGATACAACAATCTATGCTCATTGGACAATCAGTGCTTACACACTTACAGCGGACTGCTATGGCGGAACGGCACCAAGCACACTTCCAACAGGTTGGGCAGCAAACGGACAAAAGCCATATCGCACGCTTAATTATCAAAGTGAATATGGAACGCTTCCAGAACCAACAAGACAAGGATACATCTTTGCCGGATGGTTTACCGCAGCAAGTGGTGGAAGCGAAGTGAACAGCAGCACCAAGATGGGAGCAGCGAACGCAACAATCTATGCACGCTGGGTAGAGAGTTGGGTAAAATACATGTCAGACGATGATCCTGTTCAAGACCAAGCAGATGGTTACTACAAAATTGATTCAGCCGCAAAACTTGCCCGTCTAGCATACCTTGTAAACAGTAATGCAAACAATGGCAAATGGGCAAGCTATCGATACAAACAAACCGCTGACATCAACCTTTCAGCACACTACTGGCAACCTATTGGAAATGAAACGCATCCATTTAAAGGCACATATGATGGCACGACATTTGACATACACAACATGAAGACATATTGCGGTGTCAATGGATATGCTGCATATAGGTTATTGGGGTTATTTGGTTATACAAAATCAGCTGAAATTCAAAATGTAAACAACCATGATGTTGACATGAAATGCGGAGAATACTCTGGCGGCATAGTGGGTCGATCCAGAGCAGGCACTATTGAAAATTGTAAAGTGACTGGGAAAATATCGGGCATATCTAATTTTACGGCGGGCATTACTGGTGAGAGTACTTCAACCATTAAAGATTGCGTGAACTTTGCTTCGGTCGCTTCAGACCGCTATGCAGTTGCAGGAATCGTCGGCGATGGCCAAGGGACGATTGAAAATTGCATCAATTATGGAAATATTTCAGCATACGAATATGCTGCTGGCATTATTGGAAGATTATCAAGTGGAAGTATTAAAAATTGTGTAAATGAAGGCAATATTACTTGCACTTACCATATGGTTGGTGGTATTGCAGGCGATATTTCAAATGGAAGCGTTGTTTCGTGTAGCAATTTAGGCATTGTAACAGGTTTAGTTTACGTTGGTGGAATAGTAGGGCAAACCGCTTCTTCAAATAATGTTACAATTTCTAAATGTTTAAATACTGGGGATATTGTTATTACGTATACAGATAGGACTACATATGCTGGTGGAATATTGGGAAAGGCTTATACATCTACAACGATAGAATCTTGTTTTGCCGATTTCAAAATTACTTCAACCAAAACAATTACGTTTGGGACAATTTTGGGTTATGCTGAATACAACGTTACAATAATATATTGTGGCGCTAGGGTTACTACAACATCGAATCTACCCGCGACAACTGTTTATGGAAATAAGGAAACATCGGTAACAGTTACGGCGAACGATTGGTATTCATTGTTTAGTATTAACGGAAATAAACTAAATCGTATTGCTGCAACAAACAGTGGAATGGATGGTAAGTTTGGTATGATCCCAACAATACATGACGGATTACCAGTTCCACTTGGAATTTACCATACAAGCCAATATGGAACAACCACAGGCATAGCTTCAACCTTAAAGGGCAGTCAATACGGCTGCACAACAGCATAGACTTACTTGCGCGGCAAAAAGTTACAAAAAAATTTAAAAAAATATAAAAAATATGTCATTTTCCGTTGACATATTTTTTTTAATCAGCATATAATAGTGCTAGCACTTGAAACATGAGAGTGCTAAAAGTCACGGAGGAATGGATGGAACTATCCGAAAGAAAAAAACATATTTTGCAGGTGGCCATTGATTCATACATCGCTTCTTCTTCACCAATCACAAGTGGTGCGCTGAAAGATTTGTCAGCACTAGGTTGCTCTACCGCAACTTTGCGAAACGAACTTAACGCACTTGAAGCGATGGGGTATTTAAAGCAACTTCACACTTCGGGTGGAAGGGTGCCTACCGCTCAAGGTTATCGCTATTATGTTGAAACAATGCTTTCGTCTTTTCATGCGACTAACGCCGAGCTTGAAAAGGTGAGAAGAATTATTGAAGAAAAAACCGCTTCTCTTTCAGATCTTGTTTCTTCTATTGCAAAAGTTATTGGCGAAGCAACCAATTACCCAACAGTTGTCATGCTGTCGGGCGTCGAAAATTTGGTGCTTCAAGACTTTCAGATTATTCCTTTGCTTAGCCAAGAGGTTTTAGTATTGATTGGAACAGGCTCGGGATACATCAACGAAAGACTTGGCATCTCGGCGACCAAGCGTGAGTGTGACGACGCCGCAAGATTCTTTAAGCGTCATTTTGTGGGCAGAACTATAAAAGAACTAACTGAAGAATTTGAGTATGGACAACTCACCGCCGAAATTGAACAATTCCAAAATATTGTTGATGGTTTAGTTTCTGGTCTTAGACGTTTTAACAACCGCAAGATGTTGGACGTTCAAAAAAGCGGTGCGGTTAAACTGCTGGAAAGCGGAGAAATCGAAAAAGCAAAAAAGATTTTTACCGTGCTTGACGACGAAGACGAACTCATCGAGGTTATGAGCGCCGACGAAGGCGACGACATAATCATTTCAGTTGCTGAAAACGACGAAGAACTTTCAGTTGTCAAGGTTCCAATTAAAGTTGGCTCGGTTCAACTTTCGGTTGGAGTGCTTGGACCTCAGCGCATGGATTATGGTGGGGTTAGCGCAGCGCTTAAGTTGCTTGCCGACGAACTTGAAAATGTTAAAAAAGGAGAGTTACCTTGAAAAAAGATAGAAAATTAGACGAAGAAGTTAAAGATAAATGTCAATGTGGTGACAACTGCACTTGCGGTGATAACTGCGATTGTGGCGATGATTGCAACTGTGGTAATGAATGTCACTGCACAGACGAATGCGCATGTGGCGATGACTGCACATGTGGCGGCGACAACAAATGCAGCGAAAATTGCATCTGCTCAAGCACAAGCGAAAGCGAATACTTAGAACTTGCAAAGCGCATTCAAGCAGAGTTTGAAAACTTTAGGAAGCGCAGTTATTTCGAACTTGAAAAGGCTCGCGAAGATGGCGCAATCAGCGTTATTGAAGTTTTCTTGCCATGCCTTGATACTTTTAAGGTTGCAAAAAAATCAATTTCTGACCCAACCGTTTTGGAAGGCGTTGAAATGATCGAAAACAACATAATAAAGGCTCTTGAAAAAATTGGGGTTGAAAAAATCGAGAGCGTTGGAAAAGTTTACAACCCACATCTTCACAATGTAATCGCAGTTACAAAAGTTGAAGATAAAGACAACGATATCATCTTGGACGAATACCAAGCAGGATATAAATATAAAGACAAAGTAATTAGATATTCAAAAGTCATTGTCAACAAAAAGGAGGATTAAAATTATGGGAAAAATTATTGGTATTGACCTTGGAACTACAAACTCTTGCGTAGCAGTTATGGAAGGTGGAAAACCTACTGTTATCGCAAACGCAGAAGGGGACAGAACAACCCCATCAGTTGTTGCTGTTACTAAAGAAGGCGAACGTCTTGTCGGCAAAGTTGCAAAGCGTCAAGCAGTTGTAAACAGCGACAACACTGTTATGTCAATTAAAAGAGAGATGGGAACAAACTATAAAGCTAAACTTGGAGGGAAAGAATATTCTCCACAAGAAATTTCTGCAATGATCCTTTCAAAACTTAAGGCCGACGCAGAAAGCTATATCGGATCACCTGTTACACAAGCCGTAATCACTGTTCCTGCATACTTCAACGATGCTCAACGTCAAGCAACAAAAGACGCTGGTAAAATTGCTGGTCTTGAAGTGCTTAGAATTATCAACGAACCTACCGCAGCCGCTCTTGCTTATGGTCTTGACAAAGGTGAAAACAAAAATCAAAAGATTTTGGTTTATGACCTTGGTGGCGGAACATTTGATGTTTCAATTCTTGAAATAGGTGATGGCGTTTTTGAAGTTCTTTCAACAAACGGAAATACTCGCTTAGGCGGTGATGATTTTGATAACAGAATTATCGACCTTTTAGTTGAACAATTCAAGAAAGAAAACGGCACAGACCTTTCTAAAGATAAACTTGCTATGCAAAGACTTAAAGAAGCAGCAGAAAAGGCTAAAATCGACCTTTCAGCTACTCCTAAAACAACAATTTCACTTCCATTTATTTCAGCCGATGCAAATGGCCCAAAACATATGGAATACGAACTTACTCGTGCAAAATTTGACGCTTTGACTGAAGACCTTGTAAAAGAAACAATCGAGTGCTCAAAACGTGCTCTTGCAGATGCTAAACTTACAACATCTGACATTGACAAAGTTATCTTAGTCGGTGGTTCAACAAGAATCCCTGCAGTTTTTGACGCTGTTAAAGCTTATACAGGAAAAGAACCTTACAAAGGCGTAAACCCTGATGAATGCGTAGCCGTTGGTGCTGCTATTCAAGCTGGTGTTCTTGGCGGCGAAGTTAAAGACGTTCTTCTTTTGGACGTAACTCCACTTTCACTCGGAATTGAAACCTTGGGCGGAGTATTTACAAAACTTATCGAAAGAAACACAACAATCCCTACAAGAAAATCACAAATCTTCTCAACTGCAGCCGACAATCAACCTGGCGTTGACATTCACGTTTTGCAAGGTGAAAGAGAATTTGCTGCTCAAAACAAAACTCTTGGAAGATTCCAACTTACAGATATTCCACCTGCACCAAGAGGAGTGCCACAAATTGAAGTTACATTTGATATCGACGCAAACGGCATTGTAAAAGTATCTGCAAAAGACCTTGGAACAAACAAAGAACAAAACATCACAATCACCGCTTCTTCAAACCTTAAAGATGAAGACATTGAAAAGGCTATTAAAGAAGCAGAAGCGCACGCTGAAGAAGACAAGAAGAGAAAAGAACTTGTTGAAACTAAAAACCAAGCCGACAACATGGTTTACAGTTTAGAAAAGATGCTTAAAGAAAACGGCGACAAAATCTCTGAAGAAGACAAGAAGACTCTTGAAGCCGAAATCGAAAAAGACAAGAAAGTATTTGAAGGGGACAATCTCGAAGACATTAAAGCTGCGCTTGAAAGCCTTACAAAAGTTTCAAACGACATCTTTACAAAAATGTATCAAAATGCAAGTGCCAACGCACAAAATGCTGGCGCAAACAATGCAGGCAACAACAATAAAAACGACGATGGCGACCCAGAAGTAATCATCGACGACAATAAATAAAATTAAAAGGCGAAATGATGGCAAGCAAAGACTACTATTCAATTTTAGGTGTAGACAAAAGTGCGAGTGCGGACGAAATAAAGTCCGCATATCGTCGTCTCGCCAAAAAATATCACCCTGACATCAATCCAAGTGAAGAGGCTGCCAATAAATTTAAAGAAATCAACGAAGCATATGAAGTTCTTGGCGACGATAAAAAACGTGCCAATTATGATCAATATGGCTCAGCCGACGGACCACAATTCGGTGGCGGAGGCGGCGCTGGCGGTTTTGGAGATTTCTTCAGCGGCGGAGGCGGCGGATTTTCGGATATCTTCTCAGACATTTTTTCAGCGTTTGGCGGAGGTGGAGCGCAAAGCCAGCGTGTTATGGAAAAGGGCGACGACATTTTTGTCAATATTGTGCTCAGTTTTGAAGAAGCTTGCTTTGGAGTAGAAAAGAACATAACTTTCAACAAAATTGAAAAATGTCCAGACTGCAAAGGCACCGGCGCAAAAAACGGCAAAGAATTTACTGTTTGTCCAGACTGCAAAGGAACGGGCAGAGTTAGATTTCAACAAAACACTATGTTTGGAACAACTATTCGTGAAGCCGGCTGCACAAAGTGTAACGCAACAGGCAAGATCATTAAAGAAAAATGCTCGACCTGCAACGGAAAAGGCTACAGCAAAATTTCAAAAACAGTTAAGGTCAAAGTTCCTGCCGGAATTGATGACGGTCAAACTATCCGCATGAGAGGCGAAGGAAATGCGCCAGTGAGAGACGGAATCAACGGTGATTTAAACATTCATGTTTCAGTTTCGCCACACAAAGTTTTAGTGCGCAAGGGCAACGATATTTATCTTGACCTTTACATTCCTTTCACAAAGGCGTTGCTTGGAACAAAAATTGAAATTCCAACACTTAAAGGACCTTATGTGTTGACAATCCCAGAACTCACACCAAGCGGAACAGTCATGAGACTGAAAAACAAAGGTGTCAAAGTATTGAATCGTGACGCATATGGTGATATGCTTGTTTCAATCAAAGCCGAACCACCAAAGAGTATGGATCGCGCAACTAAAAAAGCGATCGAAGAATTAGATGGCAAGATTGATGAAAAAAGCTATACGAAATATCAAAACTTTCTTTCAAAGAAGTGAAATGGGTTGCCATTTCACTTTTTTTAATGTAATATATTTGGCGTGAAAAGATTTATAGGAAAAATTGAAGGAAATGTCGCTTTTGTTGAGGGGGAAGAACTTGTCCATCTCAAAAGTGTTTTGCGTCTTAAAGAAGGCGACGAAGTTTGCGTTGTAAGCGGCGACGGAAAAGATTATTTAGGTAAAATATCAAAAATTGATAAAAATTACGCAAAAGTTGATGTAATTTCATCAAAAATAAGCGAAAAATACCCTAAAAATGATATTTCTTTATTCATTGCTGCTACAAAAAGAGAGAAGCTTGAAATCATCGTGCAAAAAGCAGTAGAACTTGGAGTTAAAAAACTTTTCATGTTTGAAAGCGAATTTTCGACTATGAAACTTTCATCTGAAAAGATTTCTAGATATGAAAAAATCATGTTTAGCGCAACAAAGCAATGCGAACGCGCGGACTTTATGAGCATCGAGATTGTTTCGTTTAAGCAAATGCTTGCGCTGTTTGGCAAAAAACAAACAAAACTTTTTGCCAATGAAAGAGAAGGCGAAGATTTTAATTTTGCTAGTTTAAAAACGGCAAAAGATATTGGCATTTTAATTGGCTGCGAAGGCGGATTTTCGCAAAATGAAAAAGTACAAATTTTGCGGCTTAAACCCGAAAACATATCACTTGGTCAGCGTATATTGCGTGCCGAAACGGCTGCTATTTTGCTTACGGGCATGGCAAGCATTATTAGTGAAAACTAAGGAGAAACCAAAAATGAAGGTTAGTGTATTGACCCTTGGTTGCAAAGTTAACAAATATGAAAGCGACAGTTTGCTTAATTTGTTTAAACAACAAGGTTATGAAATTTCAGACAAACTTGAATTCGCCGACATCTATGTCATAAACACTTGTGCTGTGACAAGCGAGGCAGAGAAAAAATCAAGACAAATGCTTGCAAGATGCAAGAAATTTAATCCAAATGCCAAAATTTATGTGTGCGGCTGTGCAAGTCAGCACAATCCAAAGCAGTTTGAAGGCAAGGCGCAGCTTATTAAAGGCGTAGCTGGCAAAAATCACATTGCGACACAAACAAAGGCAGGTGGAAACGCAGAAGATGTAGAAGAAGTGCCTCTTTCTTATGAACAAGAAGAATTTTCGCTTCAATCGCGCACGCGTGCATATATAAAGGTTCAGGACGGCTGTAACAATTTTTGCTCATATTGCATCATTCCTTATCTTCGCGGACGCAGCAGATCGCGCAAACTTGAAAGCATTATAAAAGAAGTTGAAAATTTGCCCGCAGACATACAAGAAATCGTTTTGACGGGAATCAACTTGTCAGACTATCGAATCGACGGCAAACTGGCACTAATCGACCTTTTAGAGGCGCTTGACAAGTTTAATCTTAGAATGAGACTGTCTTCGATGGAAGAAGTAATTGCAAACGAAGATTTCATCGCAAGATTGTCGCATCTTAAAAACTTTTGCCCGCATTTTCATTTGTCTTTACAAAGCGGAAGCGCATCAGTTTTAAAACGCATGAACAGACGCTATACGCCAGATGAGTTTGCCGCAACTTGTCAGTTGATTCGCAAATATTTTCCTTCTGCATCAATCACGACCGACGTTATTGTTGGCTTTCCAAATGAAACAGACGAAGAGTTTGAACAGACATATGAGTTTATCAAAAAAATCAACTTTTCTGGCTTGCACATCTTTCCATATTCGCACCGCAGCGGAACGGTAGCGTCAAGAGAAAAGGATTTGCCTGCACAAATTAAAAAGGCGCGTGCTGAAAAACTGGCAAGCCTTGACAAAGTTTTACGCAGCAATTTTGTAAAGCAAAACAAGCGTGGCGAAGTGCTCATCGAAAAATGTGAAGATGGCAAATGTGAAGGATTTACAAAAAATTATATCATGTGCCATTTTGACCAAGAAGGCAAAGTTGGCCAGATTGTTGAAGCCGAAATTATAGGCGAAACAAATGGCGAAGCAAAAGCAAAAATAATTTAATTTTTTACTTGACAAACGCACAAAAAATACATATACTTTAAAAGTAAATTTTAGACCTAGAAGGTGGTGAAAAGTCTTGACAACAGTTAAAGTTGGTGAAAACGAAAATCTTGAAAGCGCACTCAAACGTTTCAAAAGAAAGTGCCAAAAAGATGGAATCATTGGCGATATTAGAAAGAAAGAAGCTTACTATAAGCCAAGCGTAGCAAAAAAACGCAAACAAGAAGCTGCTAGAAAACGCGCAAGAAAAAGAGGATAATTCTTCTTTAACAAACTTTTTAAAAATTAAGCACGACAAATTGGGTCGTGCTTTTTTTGTCTCATAAAATTTGCAAGCAGCGATAGTTGTGAGTTGTGCGCTATGTTTAGTTTAAATTCGACAAAATCGCCAAGTTATTCCTTTTGTTAGGCAGAAAATAAGGTTTAAAATAAAACCAATTATCAGCGTCAGAACTGTAAGGAGCAAAAATGAATCAAGAATTAAAAAGACTTGCGCAAAACGCGCGAAACAGGCTTATCAGCAAAGGCAGCAGAAATGGAGTGAAAAAGATGAACGCCCCACTCAGCCCAAATGTTAAATTTAAAATCATCTCGTCTTCAGATGCAGATGAAAACTTTAACAACAAAGCAAGGGAAGTGCTTTCAAAAGACACTCTTGATCCAATTAAGGAACTTATGGATATGAATTATTATCGTTCGCTTGATGCTTGCAACAAAGAACGCTATCTTTTGTCGGTGATTGAGAAATATTCTCGCTTTAAAGAAAAATTTGAACACAGTTTAGAGCAAAAATTAGTTTACTGATTTTGTTTAATATGTTAATATACTTATATGAACAATTTCGACTTTTCTTCACTTAACACCGAACAACAGGCCGCTCTCGTTGAAACCGAGGGCGCAGTTTTAGTCACTGCTGGCGCGGGCAGCGGGAAGACCCGACTTCTCACGCACAGGGTGGCTTTTTTGCTGTCAAAAGGAATCAGCCCCTACAACATTTTGGCAATAACTTTCACAAACAAAGCAACCCGAGAAATGGCTGAAAGAGTGAAGACCATGTGTCCAGACGGCGATAGAATTTGGATTTCAACTTTCCACTCAATGTGTGCAAAAATTCTTCGTATGGACGCCGACGCACTTGGATATAATCGCAACTTCACAATTTATGCCGAAGACGATTCAGAAAAGGTTGTAAAAGAGATTTTAAACGAAATGAGCCTGGCCGAAGACAAGTGGAAAAAGAATGTGCTTTTTCATATTTCAAACTGGAAAAACACGGTTATGTCGCTGGCTGAATACGAGCGTGCTTGCGCGGCGGTTGTAGACATAAAAAAGATTGTTTTAATCATCGACGAATACGAAAAACGCTTAAAGAAAAACAATGCACTCGACTTTGACGATCTGCTTATAAAAACATATAAATTATTTTTGAACCATGACGAAATTCGTTTGAAATATGCTCAGCGATTTGAGTATATTTTGGTTGATGAATTTCAAGATACAAACACTGTTCAATACGAACTTGTCAGACAGCTTGCCTCAGTTCACGGCAATATATTTGTGGTTGGCGACGAAGACCAATGCATCTATTCTTGGCGTGGGGCAAACTTTAAAAATATATTCAATTTTAAAAAAGATTTTCAAAATGTAAAAGTATTTAAACTTGAAAGAAATTATCGCTCGACAGGCAAGATTTTAGAGCGAGCAAACAAACTTATCGCGCACAATAGCTCGCGTTTGGAAAAGAAGCTTTGGACAGAAAGACAGGGCGGAGACGAACCTGTGATTTATAATGCAGTTGACGAACGTGACGAAGCGCTTTTTGTCGCAAACACGATTGAAAGATTGCTAAGACAGGGCTATAAGCCATCAGATTTTGCGATTTTAATGCGACTTAATGCGCTTACTCGAAACCTTGAAGAAGCGCTGCTTTCATACAACATTCCGCACAAAATTTATGGCGGATTTAAGTTTTATGAACGTGCTGAAATTAAAAATATAATCGCATATTTAAGATTGTTTGTAAACATGGATGACGACATCGCTTTTCAAAAAGTTATCAATTTTCCAAGACGTGGAATCGGCGATGGCGCGCTTTCAAAAATGAAGCATTTAGCGGGCGACAAATCGCTGCTGCGAGCACTTGTTGACGGAAATTATGAAGTCGAGCCAGCGCTCCAGAAAAAACTTGAAAATTTTGTGCAGACATATTGCGGACTCAGCGAAATTGATATGCCACTTGCAGATTTTGTAAGAGAAGTTATTTCGAAGTTTAAAATAAAAGACGCATACGATACAAAAACCGAAGAAGGTTTTGACAAACAAATGAACATATCTTCATTTGAAGGCGCTGTTCGTGAATTTGCAAAACTGAATCCGACAGCATCGCTTTCTGACTTTCTTGAAAGCATCACACTTGCAAGCGACAGCGACGAAATCGGCGAGGGCGGAAGCGTAACGATTGCCACCGTTCATGCTGTGAAGGGGCTGGAGTTTAGAGTTGTGTTCATCATTGGTCTTGAAGAAGGAATTTTCCCAATCAGCCGCGCAAACAGCGCCGACGACATTGAAGAAGAGCGAAGATTGATGTATGTTGCGGTGACGCGTGCCGAAGAAAAAGTGATTTTGACACATTGTTCTAAACGCTTTTTATATGGCAAAACTTCATATGAAATTACAAGCAGATTTTGCAAAGAACTGGGATTTTATGAATATAAGCCTAAAAAAATCGAAGAAACATCTGTTTTTGGTGGCGGCCGCAGCTTTGGGGCGAGCGCTCCAACGCAAACTTCTTTTGGCGGCTTTACGTTTAATAAAGCAACAATTTTGGGTGGCGAGAAGTCATCTGAAATTAAGCCTACAGTAGAAGTTGGCAAATACAAACCGGGACAAAAGGTTGAACATCCAAAATTTGGCAAAGGCGAAATCAAAAGCATATCCGATGACGGACTGGTGGGAGATATCGCATTTGAAGGATTTGGAATTAAAAGTTTGATGCTTGAAATAGCACCGCTTAAAATTTTGGAGGAATAAATGGATAAAATCGCGCAAATGAAAAAGTTGATTGAACAAATCAACATTCACAATCACAATTATTACGATCTTGATGCGCCAACAATTTCTGATGCCGAATACGACAAACTTTACTATACGCTTGTCGACCTTGAAAAAGAAACCGGCACAACTTTACCATCGTCGCCAACTTTGCGCGTGGGCGGAGCAGTGCTTGATGCGTTTGCAAAAAAGGAGCATCCTAAAAAACTTTACTCGCTGAACAAAGTTCGTGATGAAGAAGATTTAAGGTCTTGGATAAGAGATATGCAATCTTTTAATCCCGACATGACTTTTACTGTTGAATACAAGTTTGACGGCTTGCATCTTGTTATTGAATACAACGACGGCAAGTTTGTTTCGGCGACAACCCGCGGAAATGGTTTTGTGGGCGAAGATGTTTCGCAGCAGGTGAAAACAATTCGTTCTGTTCCGCTTGAAATTGATTTTAAAGGGCACTTGTTTGTTGAAGGCGAAGGAATGATGACAAACCACGCGCTTAAAATCTACAACCGCAACGCCGAAGAAAAACTTAAAAACGCCAGAAACGCGGCAGCTGGAGCGATTAGAAATCTCGATCCAAAAGAGACGGCAAAACGCAATCTTGACTTTTTCTGTTATGCAGTTTTGCAAATTGAAGGAAAAACTTTCAATTCGCAGCAAGAAATTCATGAATTTTTGCAAAAAAACGGATTCGCAATCGGCGACTATTTCAAAGTTGTGAAAACGGCAGACGAAGTTATTGAACAAATCAGATGGATTGACTCCCGCAAATCGTCGCTTGACATTTTGATTGACGGGGCGGTGGTAAGCATAAACGAAATCCGCTATCGTGACGACATTGGCTGGACGACTAAGTTCCCTAAATGGGCGATAGCATACAAGTTTGTTGCGCAAGAAATTTCGACCACACTTTTAGATGTCGTGTGGCAGGTTGGCAGAACAGGCAAGGTGACTCCTATCGCTGTTTTAGAGCCAGTCGAACTTGCAGGCGCAACAGTGCAAAAAGCAACTTTAAACAACTATGATGACATCTTGCGCAAAAATGTTTCAATCGGCAGCCGCGTGTTTGTGCGTCGCAGCAACGAAGTTATTCCGGAAGTGCTGGGTCTGGCAGAACGCGGAGAAAACGCAAAAGAAATTGAAGAGATTAAAACTTGCCCGTCATGCGGAAGTGTGCTTGTAAAGAAGGGACCACTTTTGTATTGTCCAAATCAAAATGGCTGTTTTGAGCAAATCGAAGGCAGGCTCACGCACTTTGCTTCGCGTGACGCTTTCAACATCGAGGGTATGAGCGAAAAGACGGCGACCGTGCTTATTCAAATGTTGAATGTAAAAAATCCAAGCGATCTTTACTCGCTGTCGCATGAAGACTTTTTAACGCTCGACAAATTTAAAGATAAAAAAGCGGGCAATCTTGCAAAATCTATTGAAAAAAGTAAGAGCATTGATCTGCATAAATTTTTGTATGCAATAGGCATAAGCGAAGTCGGAATTAAAACCGCACGAGACATTGCCAATAGGTTTGGAAGTTTAGAAAACATCATGCACGCAAAATATTCAGAAATTGAAAATATAACGGATATTGGCCCAATAATTGCAAAAAATGTATATGATTTCTTTAAAAATGAAGAAAATATCGCCGAAATCAATAAATTATTGGCAGCGGGAGTTAAAATAAAAAATCCAGCAAAACGTGATTTTACATCACCAATCGCGGGCAAAAAATTTGTGCTTACTGGAACGCTGCCAACGCTGTCAAGGGCGGAAGCAACCGAACTTATTCTTGCGGGCGGAGGCGAAGTTGCTGGCTCAGTTTCAGCCAAGACAGATTATATTTTACTTGGAGAAAATCCGGGTTCAAAATTTGAAAAGGCGAAATCGCTTGGCATAAAAATGCTCAGCGAAGACGAGTTTAAAAAACTGCTTTCATAAGCAGTTTTTTCATGCGAAAATGGAAAAGCGCAAAAAAATTTTTCCACGTAGCAGCGCAAATATATCTATTAGGGACGTAAGTTATTCAATAAATCTTGATGTTCAAACGATTTCTCAAATTGAAGGTCTCAATAAGCTTATAGAAAAAAGATATGTAGATTACGATTCGAGTGATTATTCTGACTTCAATTATGATTTAAACGATTATTCTAACAATGTTGTGCTTACATACAATTCAAATGTTGAAGGGGACGCCGCGGAAAAATATTATTATCATTCTGACGAGACAGTTGAAAAGTTTGGTGCAGACAAATGGTTCTATTGCCCTGAGCTAAACGGTGGAAGACCTATGCTTAGACAATTCTTCCATTTGGCAAAATACTATACTGGGCAAGATTGCTTTGCAAGGCTTGAAGAACTTGGCTATACTCAATATGTGGCAAGCAGTGGAGCGTAAAATAAAAAACACATCAATCTGATGTGTTTTTTGGTTTTAAATCAATTCAATGTCTGACTTTGGCTCGACATCAGGGTGAACTGAATAGATAAGATCTTTATATATGCAACAACTTGGATCGTTGAATATGTAATAATCACGTTCTTGTTTAGTCAGGTCGCTCAGGTCGTAATCTTCTTTTAAATTAAATTGGTTTTCGCCGTTAAGAATTTGTTTAATTGCACTTATTTCTGTCAAAACATAATATTCGTTTCCAGCTACTTTTTTTGTAAAGTGAGCCAAAGCGTTTTTGTTTATACCAATAGAAAAATCGCCAAAAGCAAGGTGGCATTTTGCGCCGTCTTCGCTTTCGACAACCATGAATCCTTCAAAGCAATAATCATTGAAAAATTGGTCAAAATCAATTTGCATGCCACAATTATAAAACTTTAATTTTCTTTTGTCAAGTTTAGCTTTTTTGCTTGACAAAAACAGACAATATTGTTATATTATTTAGGTCTTGTTGTCGAAGACTGCTTTTATTAGCATAAACAAACGACAAGTGGGGGCAGTTCTAGCCCTTTCACTGATTCAGCAAAACATGTTTTGTTGGAGTTGCAAATTAGTTGCGATTGTGTTGTTCGTGTTTAACAAAAAGAAATCACGGCACTTATGCCTAGACAAATCTTAATAAGGAGGAAAAACTATGCCTACAATCAACCAACTCGTTAAACAAGGAAGAAAAACTTTTGATAAAAAGTCAAAATCTCCACTTCTTGACGAGTGTCCACAAAAAAGAGGGGTTTGCCTTTCAGTAAGAACCGCGACACCTAAAAAGCCTAACTCAGCTCTTCGTAAAATTGCCAGAGTTAAGTTTTCAAATGGACAAGAAGGAACTTGCTATATTCCTGGGATTGGACACAACCTTCAAGAACACAGTGTCGTTCTTGTAAGAGGCGGAAGAGTAAAAGACCTTCCTGGTGTGAGATATCACATCGTTAGAGGAACTCTTGATGCTGCCGGTGTTGCAAAGAGAAATCAATCTCGCTCAAAATATGGCGCAAAGAAACCTAAAGCTGGCAAGTAAGCTTGCATAAGCTAAGAGGTAAACAAAATTAAAATATTATTAGGAGGAATTTAAAATGGCTAGAAGAAATAGTGCCGTTAAAAAACCTGTCCTTCCTGATCCAATTTATAAAAGCCAAACCGTAACAAAACTCATCAACCAAGTTATGTTTGATGGAAAGAAAGGTCTCGCTCAAAGAATTGTTTATGGTGCTTTTGACATCATTAAGGAAAAAACAGGCTCAGAACCAATCGAATATTTCAATCAGGCTCTTGAAAACGTTAAACCTATGCTTGAAACTAAAGCAAGAAGAGTAGGTGGGGCAAACTATCAAGTTCCAATGGAAATCAGACCTGAAAGAAGACAAACTCTTGCAATCAGATGGCTTGTAAGCTTTGCTAGAAAGAGAACTGGCGAAAGAAACATGGACGAAAAACTTGCCGCTGAAATTATGGACGCTTACAACGGAACAGGCGCTTCTATCAAGAGAAGAGATGAACTTCACAGAATGGCAGAAGCAAACAAAGCATTTGCTCACTACCGCTGGTAAGATTGTCAGAAACGTGTATGCGTTTTTGAATTTAGGAAAAAATAAGTTAAATTTATATTTAGGAGAAAAATTATGCCTACAACCGATTTACACATGACCAGAAACGTTGGAATTATGGCTCATATCGATGCAGGAAAGACAACCACTACTGAAAGAATTTTGTTCTACACAGGGAAAAGCCACAAAATTGGTGAAGTTCACGATGGACAAGCAACAATGGACTGGATGGCTCAAGAACAAGAAAGAGGTATTACAATTACTTCTGCTTGCACAACTTGTATGTGGAAAGGTCACAAAATCAACATCATCGACACACCAGGTCACGTTGACTTCACAGTCGAAGTTGAAAGATCACTTAAAGTTCTTGACGGCTCAGTTCTTGTTTTGAGTGCACGTGATAAAGTGCAACCTCAAACTGAAACAGTTTGGCGTCAAGCAACAAAATACAAAGTTCCAACAATTATCTATGTCAACAAAATGGATAGAGATGCCGCTGACTTTATGGGCTGCATTGATTCTATTGAAAAAAGATTAAAGACAACTGCTCTTCCAATCCAATTAAATATTGGTGAAGCAGGTGACTTTAGAGGAATTATCGACCTCTTAACAATGAAAGCTGAACTTTATAAAGACGACATGGGGCAACAAATCGAAATCGCTGATATCCCAGCCGAATTTAAAGACAAGGCTCAAAAACTCCATGATGAAATGGTAGAAAGAATCGTTGAAACAAACGACGCTCTCTTAGAAAGATATTTCGAAGGTGACGAAATCTCAATCGACGAACTTAAAAAAGCAATTAGACAAGGAACTATTGACAGAAAATTCACACCTATCCTTTGCGGATCATCTTATAAAAACAAAGGTGTTCAAATGCTCCTTGATGCAATGGTAGATTATCTTCCATCTCCACTTGATATTCCACCAATCAAAGGTATCAACCCAGACACTGGTGAAGAAGAAATCAGAGAAGCAAAAGAAGATGCTCCATTTGCTGGGCTTGCATTCAAAATTATGACCGACCCATTCGTGGGCGGACTTACGTTCTTCAGAGTTTATAGCGGACTTTTGAAGGCTGGATCTTATGTTTACAACTCAATCACTGGCAAAACAGAAAGAGTTGGACGTTTGATCAGAATGCACGCAAACAACCGTCAAGAAATCACCGAAGTTGGCGCTGGTGACATCGCCGCTATCGTTGGACTTAAAGACACAATCACAGGACACACTCTTTGTGATGAAAAACACCCAATTCAACTTGAAAGCATGGACTTCCCAGAACCTGTTATTCAACTTGCTATTGAACCAAAAACAAAAGATATGCAAGAAAAAATGGCTCTTGCCCTTGCAAAACTTATGCGTGAAGACCCTACATTCAGAGTTACAACCAACCAAGAAACTGGACAAACTCTTATTGCGGGAATGGGGGAACTTCACCTTGAAATCATTGTTGACAGACTTTTGAGAGAATTTAAAGTTGAAGCCAACATTGGTAACCCACAAGTTTCTTACAGAGAAACAATCAGAAAGCCTGTTAAAGCGGAAGGCAAATTCATCCGTCAATCTGGTGGTAAAGGTCAATACGGACACTGTATCATCGAAATGGAACCACTTCCAGCTGGATCAGGATATCAATTTGTTGATAAAACCGTTGGTGGATCAATTCCAAAAGAATATATTCAACCTATAAACAACGGAATCAACGAAGCTAGAATGAATGGTGTGATCGCCGGATACGAAACAGTTGACTTTAAAGTTACTGTTGTTGATGGGTCTTACCACGAAGTCGACTCTTCAGAAATGGCGTTTAAAATCGCCGGTTCAATGGCTTTCCAAGATGGTGCTAAAAAAGCAGATCCTGTTTTGCTTGAACCAATCATGAAAGTTTCAGTTGAAGTTCCAGATGAATATCTTGGAACAGTTATGGGTAACCTTACATCACGTCGTGGAATGCTTACAGGAACAGAATCAAACCTTGGCATTCAAATTGTCAATGCTGAAGTTCCACTTGCAGAAATGTTTGGTTATGCCACTGACCTTAGAAGCCAAACACAGGGAAGAGGTAACTATGTTATGGAACCTCTCAAATATCAAGAAGTTCCAAAGTCAATCTCTGAAAAGATTGTTGGCGAAAGAGCAAAAAGAAATTAAAAAATGTTGTTAAAAACGTTTTGAAAAAAAATTATTATATGTTAGAATGTCAAAGTAAAACAAAAAAGGAGAATTTTTAAAAATGGCAAAAGAACAATTTGACAGAAGTAAAGAACACGTTAACATTGGTACCATTGGCCACGTAGACCATGGTAAGACAACCCTTACTGCAGCTATCACAACATACTGCGCTGCAAAAGGCTTAGCTGATGCTATGAGATACGACCAAATCGACAAGGCACCAGAAGAAAAAGCAAGAGGAATTACAATTAACACCTCTCACGTTGAATATCAAACAGCAACACGTCACTATGCTCACGTTGACTGCCCAGGCCACGCCGACTATGTTAAAAACATGATTACCGGTGCTGCTCAAATGGACGGAGCTATCCTCGTAGTTGCAGCTACAGACGGACCTATGCCTCAAACAAGAGAACACATCCTCCTTGCTAGACAAGTTGGTGTTCCTTACATCGTTGTATTTATGAACAAAACCGATCAAGTAGACGATCCTGAACTTCTTGACCTCGTTGAAATGGAAGTTAGAGACCTTCTTACTGAATACGGATTCCCTGGAGACAAAACTCCTGTTATTAAAGGATCAGCTCTTAAAGCTCTTGAAGCTGCTCAAGCTGGAAAAATTGATGATCCTGCATGCAAATGCATCCAAGAACTCCTTGATGCTGTTGATACTTATATCCCAGCTCCTCAAAGAGATACAGATAAACCTTTCCTTATGCCTGTTGAAGATGTATTCACAATTACTGGCCGTGGAACAGTTGCTACTGGTAGAGTAGAACGTGGAACAGTTAAAATGAACGACACTGTTGAAATCGTTGGTATGGGTGCTAAGAGACAAACTGTTATTACAGGCGTTGAAATGTTTAGAAAGCTTCTTGACGAAGCAAGAGCTGGTGATAACGTTGGACTTCTTCTTCGTGGTATCCAAAGAAACGAAATTGAAAGAGGACAAGTTATCTGCAAACCTGGCTCAATTCACCCACACACAAAGTTTACTGCTCAAGTATACGTTCTTAAGAAAGAAGAAGGCGGACGTCATACTCCATTCTTTAATGGTTACAGACCTCAATTCTACTTCAGAACAACAGACGTTACTGGAACAATCGAACTTGAAAAGGGCGTAGAAATGGTTATGCCTGGTGACCACGTTAACATGACAATCACACTTATCACTGATATCGCTATCGAAGAAGGTCTTCGTTTCGCTATCCGTGAAGGCGGAAGAACAGTTGGTTCAGGTGTTGTTTCTAAGATTATCGAGTAATTGACACTTAAAACTCAATATAAAAACGGCCGAAAGGTCGTTTTTTGTTGTATAAAAAAGAGGGGAATAAATATATAATATTTACTTAAAAAATGATAAGTATTAAAAAATGCTATTGACTTGTGAGTGAAGATTTGGTAATATATAGATAGGGTGAATCAATGGTGTCAAGTATAAAGCAAATAGGAAATTATCATACTTATGAAATGGAATATTATAATATCCATGATTTTATCAATAGACCTGCAGATACTTGTGTGATACTTAAAGAAAGCGATGAGATTTTTATTGGCAAAAAAGCTATTGCAAGTCAAACTTGCTGTGGTGCAGCTTTGAGATTTATTACGATACCTTCAAATATTGAATATATTGGGCAAAGTGCTTTTTCTTGTTGTGAAGACCTTGTGGAATTTGAAGCGAAAGAAGGTTTGCAAATTATTGGAAGATATGCATTTTCTGATTGTTACGAGCTCAAAAAGATATTATTGCCTAGTTCACTGACAGTTTTGGGTAAACACGCATTCAAAAAATGTTATCAGTTGCAAGAAATAGTTATTCCTCCTCGAGTAGAAATCTTGCCACCTGTTGAAGAGAGCCCGTTTGTATGTTGCCCAAGACTAGAAAATATAGAATGTAATGTTTGCTTAAGAGATCGAATGATTGAATATTCTGCCTTTTTGCCATCACTTAAAAAAATTGTTTTGACGGACAAAGAAGGCAATAAAGTTGCAACAATGCGGCGCGTGGAAAGTAAAGTTGCGTCGGATAATTTGGGCTCAAAGAAAAAATTTGCAGAAATCTATGAGGCTGAAATGTCGGTTGATCGACAATCTGGTGACGGTGAGGGGATAACAATATAAGGAGTTAGATATGGAAAAATACACAGAATTAATTGCAAGGAATTGTGAAAAAAGATACACAGATATTCATTTAAAAGATGATATTGATGCCAGTAAATTCAATATCCCATTTTCAACAAATCTTACATCAAACGGGAAGACAATTATCTATCTTTCAAAACGTTCAGACAATCAAAAAGATTTGGGTATAGTAAAACTTGATGAAGGATTTGAATATATTGCACGTGCGTCTTTTCAACGTGATCAAGGACTTAAAGGCATTGAATTTAATGAAGGGTTCAAAGGCATAGGGGCATCTGCTTTTGATGACTGTGCTTATCTTGAATGCGCAGTTTTAAATAATGGTATTGAATTCATTGATGACGGTGCATTTAGAAATTGTATTTCTCTTGCAAGCATTTTTCTACCATCTTCGCTTCAATATTTAAGCCCTAAAGCCTTTGTTGGATCTGGTTTGAGAGTAATTGTTTGCGACGAAAATATGGACGAAAAGATTGAAAAACTTCAGAAAATCGGTATGCTTTCAAAAATCTATGTAATTGACAAAGATGGTCTTTGTGTTGATAGAAAATCATTTAAACCATTTCAAAATTGCGTAGATGATGAGATAGCATTGAAAGCAGAAATGAAGGCGATTGAAAACATGATTCTTGCAAATCCAGAAAACATTGAAGTGCTTAAACCTATAATTGACCGAATCCCAGTAAAAAAGCTTTCAGCATTTCTTATTCAATACAGAACAGTTAAGCCTATAAGACCAAATAAAAAGGCAGAAGAGGCTTCAATCTAACACAAAATAACGAAAAATCCTATTTTTTAGGATTTTTTTATTTTACTTTTTACAAACATTATTTTGATTTTATTTTTCATTTGTGATAATATGATTGTGAGGTAGATATGGGGATATTTAGTGGATTTATGAAGGCATTAGGCTTTGAAAGTGAAAATTCTGAGCCAAAACAAAAGAAAAAAGTTAAAAAGGCGCCTTCAAAAGCGTCATTCAACTTAAAAAAAGATAAAATTGAAAAACCTGACAAAATTGACGGAGTTAAGGTTATTTATGTTGAAGAAAATGAGCAGTGTTATCGTGCATTAGACTATTTCAAAGAGGATGAACCTGTTTTGCTTAATTTTGAACAAGCTGATGACAAATCAAGATGCTTAGGCTTTTTTGAAGGTATTGAACAAGGATTTAAATGCAAATTTATGGAAATAGATAAAAAGAAAGAACTTTATATCTTGCTTCCAGAAGGTGTTGAGATTGAATAAACATTTCAAGTTTTTATTGTGCATAGCACTTCCAATTTTTGCTGTTTTGCTTACGGGTGATTTAATTAGTAAGCATTTTATCGACGCGGCAATTCCGCTTGGTGAGCAGGCGAAATTTTTACCAGGTTTTATAGATATAATAACCGTTCACAATGAAGGCGCGGCGTGGGGGATGTTTGCTGGCAATCAAATTTTTTTGATTATAATTACTTTTTTGTTTATAGCGGCGCTTGTTTGGTTTGCCCTTTATGAACGAACAACGAATCCGCTTTTTCACATTGCCGTTGGCTTTGTGCTTGCGGGCTGCATTGGAAATTTAATTGACCGCTTGGCGTTTGGATATGTTCGCGACTTTTTGCATTTTGAATTTTGGAGCACTTTTCCGGTGTTCAATATCGCTGACATTTGTTTGTGTGTAGGCGTGGTTCTGTTTGTAATTTACTTTATTATTTTACTTGTTAAAAATCAAAAGAAAAAGAGAGAAAAGGCTGTTGACGAAGACATTAAAAATTGATGAAAAAGATGTGGGGCAACGCCTAGATAAGTATATAAATGGCTTATTTAGCGATTTTTCACGCTCTTTTATTCAAAATTTAATAGAAAACGGACAAATTTTGGTCAACAACAAAAAAATTAAGACGGGAGAAAAACTAAAACTTGGCGACAATGTTTCGGTTGATTTTGTTCCACCAAAACCACTTGAAGCAAAACCGCAAATGATAGATTTTACTATCGTTTATGAAGACAGTGATTTGCTTGTTATCGATAAGCCGCAGGGGCTTGTTGTGCATCCGTGTCAAACAACAAAAGAGGGGACACTTGTTAATGGGCTTCTTGAAAAGGTTAAGGATTTAAGCGGAATCAATGGTGTGCTTCGGCCAGGGATTGTCCATCGTTTAGACAAAAACACTTCGGGGCTTATGTTGGTTGCAAAAAATGATTTTACGCACAACGCCCTTGCAGAAATGATTGCAAAAAAAGAAGTTAAGCGCAAGTATTACGCATTGCTTGATGGAGTAGTGTGGGATAATGAGGGCAAAATCGAAACATATCTCGCTCGCGACAAAAAGGATAGAAAAAAATACGCCGTTTCAAGTGATGGGAAATTAGCAATTTCACTTTATAAAGTTGTTAAAAGATTTGCTACTGCTACATTGGTTGAATTTAGTTTGGTTACTGGAAGAACTCATCAAATCAGAGTGCATTCTGCATATATTGGACATCCAGTGATCGGAGACGATGTATATGGCAAAGCGGACAAAAAACTCAAAGGTCAACTTTTGCATTCACATTCGCTTGAATTTATTCACCCACGCACAAAAAAAGAGATGTCTTTTACATCTCCTTTGCCTGACTATTTTGAAAACTACATCTCAACATTAAAACCATATGAAGCATAAAATAAACAAATACAATAAAAAAAACAGTCTGCGTCGCAGACTGTTTTATTTTAATATTGAAATTCGGAAACTTTGACTCCGCGTTTTGTTCTTTCTTGTTCGATAAGGTTTGAAAAGATTTCGCGAACTTTGTATGGGTGAGCGATGTGACGAAGTTTAAATTCTGGTTGACGTTCATCATTTGAATATAAAGTTACTGTTCCAGTTCCAAAAATTTTATCAAAAAGTGTTTGATGAAGCGAAATATCGCGAATACGATAAATATTTACTTCTTCCACTATGGTGTATAAAAGACCGATGTCAGAAAAAACTTTAATCCATTTGTCGCCGTTTTTAATGAGCGAATATCTAGTGAAAGACCAAGGAAGACCCAAATATCTTTTTCTGTCTTTCCAAACTACTTCGGCGTCCATGCCATATTTTCTTTTGACTTGTTCCATAGCCTGCTCCTATAAATTCATTTTAAACGAAATTACATAAAATGTAAAGAAAAAAACCCAAAAACATTAAATTTTTCGGGTCTTTTTTATAATTTGCGTGTTTTTCTTAGCACTTATTCATGCAGTTGTTATTAATTCCGTTGCCGCCGCAAAGCAATAATATAAGCAGTAATGTGCAGATGTCTATTCCGCAACCGCCATTATTGCCACAGCCACAGCATTGCAAGAGCATGAGAAGGATTAAGATTGAGCAGCAATCGCAACCACCGTTACCGCCGCCGAAGCCTCCAAAAAAGTTCATATGTACCTCCTAAAAATTTATCTTTGTGCGTGATGTGTGCCTACACATTAACATTTTATTAAGGAGAGTGCATTTTTGTTACAACCTTTGTCAAAATTCGACCTTTTTTTCTCACATATATATTGGTGCGCTACGCAAAATATTTTAGACGTAAACGGCTGAAATTGATTGACAATTATGTCGATTTATATTACAATAGGGCTATTGCTATAATAATGTGCTAAAGGGGTAATTATGATTAAAAAGAATTCAATCAAAAAAACTAGCATTTATAAAGGGCTTTCACTTGCATTTGCGGGCGTTTTTGCTGCTTCGCTTATTCCTATTAATGTAATTGAAACAAAAGCCGATTATATGATGAACGGTGCTGTTGGAAGCGAAGCCATCTATGTTCAAAATACTGTAAACAAAGTCAACAAGGGTGGACGTTATGAAATCCGCGCTGCTTACTTTGGCTCAGATGCTCAAATCCCAGTTGGTCTTTCTGACTATGCCGGATATTTGGTAAGCTACGACGGAACAAACACAATTGAAGCTATCGAATCTAAAGTTGAAGTTACTTATGTTTCAACTGGTGAAAAAGTTGCAACAACAAAGAAAGAAGATTCCGTAATCAAAGCTGCTGCTAAAAACGAAGCAGTTTGGGGAACATTTGAAGTTGCTTCAGCCGGCGAATATAAAGTAACATACTCAATGGGCGTTACTGTTTCAGGCGAAAAGAAAACTTTCGAAACATCAACCATCGTTTACAGCGAAGTTTCAAGCGCTTATTTCGAATTTGATGAAAATTCAGAAAAGGTTATTCCATCAGTTTACGATGTTAAGATGCAAAGCACTCTCAAAAACATTTCTCTTCCTCTTCCAAAAGTTTTTGGAAAAAACGAAAAAGAAATTGAAGGGGTTACATTTATTGCAAACGGCGACACAACCGGGGTAGCAGACAAATATGTTGACATTTCAATCTCAGGCGGAAGTGAAACAAAAAATGCTGTAGTTGACGTAGACAACGGCAATTTCTATATCGATGCAAAATACCTCAACCCAGAAGATGCTTCTTTTGCTGGCGAAGGAAACTACACAGTTAAATATGCCTATTATGAAGGTGGTCAATTCATCAAATCTATAACGAAAACTTTCAGCGTAAGCAAAGAATATTACAAAGATTACAAACTTGCACTTTCACAAAATGGCTCACTTTCAACTGCTGTCACAGGCGTTGAAGCAACATTACCAACACTTATTGGAAAAACTGATTCAAAAGCAACACCTGCAAATGAAAATGTTAACATCCATTACACAGTAAAAGCCTACAGACAAAATGGATCATCATACTCAGAAGAAAAAGCTGAATCAATCAAAGACGGCAAATTTACTCCTTGGGCTGATGGAAACTATAAAATCGTTTATACCGCAAACGATTTTTATGGCAACACCAAAGAATTGGCAGTCTTCATTGACAACGTAAAAGATACTCAAAAACCAGTGGTTAAAATCTACGATGCATCAGAAAAAGCAAATTATGTTGACGGGGATTATGAAAAGGGTATTAAAGAATACAAAGATGCTTCAGTTGCATTGAAGTCAAAGACAGGCGAAAAGAACATTATTGTTTATGCTGTTGGAGCTACTGATAATGTTTCAAGTGGAATTAAGCACACAAGAACAATTAAAGCGTCTGCTAGAACAATTGAAATTAAAGAGTATGCCGATTACAACCTTATTTTCGACTTTGATGAAACATCGTTCCTTGCAACAAACAAATATATAGATTCAAGACTTTCAACTGCAGAAAAAGCAAACTTTAAAAACTGGCTTAAAGAAAACAAATTCTTGATTGTAACAAATGACAAGACAAAAACTGTTGAAGAGGGATATGCTTACATTGACGCAACAACTACAAGCGACCTTATGCTTAAAGGCGATTCTTCAGGAAGAACTTATACAATCGTTTATTCTGCTGAAGATGCGGCTGGCAACGCAAGCACTCAGCTTTCATATTCAATGTCTGTTATGAGCGGCGTATTTGAAGATACTGTTGCTCCAGAAGTAACATTTGTATCAAACCTTAAAAACTCATACAGAACAAACTCTAAAATTTCATTCGAAGCTCCAAGTGCAAGCGACGATGCCGACACAAGAATGAATGTTGTAACAGAATACAAATACAACACTGAGTCGGCTTGGAGAACTTTTGAAGACAAGAAATACACCATTGACCTTTCAGAAGTTGAAGAACTTATCGCTGCAGGCGCAACACCAACAAGCCTTACAATCAGAGCTTATGCTGTCGACGACTATGGCAACAGAGGGGAATGGAGCAAAGATATCGCAATTGTTGACGTGAAAGATACACGCGTTCCAACAATCATCAGCGAAGTTTACAACACTCCAAACACAAGTGTTATCGAACAAAACACAGAGATTGTTCTTCCAACAATCAAATTGAAAGACGACAACGTAAATTATCTTAACGCAGAAGTATACGTAAACAGAGTTGATGGCGACAAGACCACAGCAATCTCAGTTTATGGCAAAAACGAAGTTAAAGATACACTTTTGGGTGTTTACACATTGCAATCAGGAAAAGTAGTTGCATCTTACCCTGGAAAATACCAAGTTAAAGTTGTAATCACTGACGCTGGAAACAACCAAATCACAACATTCTATAACTATGAAGTTGAAGGAAAAGTAATCGTTGAAGATCCTGTAATCACAGGCATCGGAACAACACTTGGATCATCAGGTGTTGGAGAAGTTGGGGAAGCAGTTGATCTTGGAACCCCATCTATTGATTTTACAATCAACAACGAAACTCACGGAGTTTTTGGTGTTAAAGATGACGATTCAAAATCAGCATTCAACTACAACATTAAAGTTGTAAACGATGCTCCATCAGCTTACAAATTCAATGAAAACGAAGAAAACACATTCACTGCTTACGAAACAGGTTATTACAAACTTCAATATTTTGTAAAACTTAGCGTATACAACAAAACATTGTTTGAAGTAAACGAAGCAGGCACAGCTGTTGTTGAAAAATCAACATCAAACGCAGTTTATCCTCTTGCAAATGGCGACTTTATGATTGTTGGTGAAACAACTGTTAAGTATGCTAAAAACGTTGAAGACAAATATTTAGTATACGATCTCAGCTCAAACTTTGAACACGATGCAATCGGAATAAAAGTTTCAGGAACAAAATATTATCTTGACCTTGCTGACAAAGTAGAACTCGTTGCTCCAAACGGACAAAAAGCAAACTTTGCTGTTGATACAGATTCAAACACAATCACAATCAACACAACCGACGTTGTAGTATCACCATCAAGACTTGAAATGGATGACTATATCGCATACAACCTTACAAGCCAAGTATTAACACTTGAAGTTAAGGATACAAAAGCGCCTGTAATGCTTACAGAATACAACTATCCAACAACGGCAAACGTTAATGACGTAATTCAAATCCAAAAAGTTGAAGCAAAAGACGCATCAGCAAAAGGAATTGACCTTGCTAAGAGTTATGTAATCGTTTCAATCAAAGGTGGAAACACATCATATTCAAAACAATATTACTTGAACAAATGGACAGAAGAAAGCGACTATGATGCTGCAACAGGAAACATCAAATACAAAGTAACAAACGATGGTAATTGCACAATAACTTACTACATTTATGACCACGCTGGAAACGTAAATTCAGAAAAGACACACACAATTAAAGTTGGTGACTGTGAATATCCAACGATTAAGGTTGATAAAACCATTGTTAAAGATAAATATGCTTTTAATGAAATAAATGAATCAAATCCTCTTGTATTAGACTTCAGCAAACTCACATTCTCAGATAACAAGACTGGCGAGGCTGCCCTTAAAGAAACAATTAAAGTTGTTTTGAAAAATACAACTACCGGCAATGAAGTTGAAAACAAAGGAGACGCAGCAGCAAACATTTATAGATTTGTTCCAACTGAAGCAGGGACATATGAAATCAGTATTTCTGTAACAGACGAAGCTGGTTGGACGACAACAAACACATCTACAACTTTTGAGATTTCAGAAAAAGCCGAAAAGGGCACAGAAGTTTTTGAAGTTGTTGGAAAAGTATTGATCGTTGTCGCTGTCGCTATTCTTACTGCTGTTGTAACATATTTTGTAGTAAGTGCCGTAAAACGCAACAAAAAAGCAAAAGGCATAGCTAAAAAAACCGATAAGACAGAAAAATCAGATAAATAATTGATTTTATAAATAAAAGCACTAATTTCTAGTGCTTTTTTTATTCGCAAAACCGCTTGACAAAACATGTCAAAATTTGATATACTACACACGTATCCGCATAGGACTGGTCTACAAGTCGCCGTCGGCGCACCATATCTTAGCGAGTTTGGATAGAGGAGGTAAAATTATGTTCGCAGTTGTTGCAACCGGAGGAAAACAATACACTGTTCAAGCAGGTGACGTTATTAAGGTTGAAAAACTTGATGCCAATGTTGGTGATAAAGTTAACCTTGACGTTCTCATGATTTCTGACGACAAAGGCGCTAAAGTTGGTTCAAAACTTAAAAACGCTGTTTGTGAAGCAGAAGTTTTAGGACAAGGCAAAGAAGATAAAGTTGTTGTTTTCAAATACAAAGCTAAGAAAAATGTTAGAACAAAACAAGGTCACAGACAACCATATACAGAAATCAAAATTTTGTCTGTGAAAGGTTAATATGACGAAAATTTATTTCACCCAAAACAATGGGGAATGGGTTGGATTTAGAATTTCAGGGCACACCGGAAAGGCCGAAGAAGGCAAAGATGTGCTTTGCAGTGCTATTTCCACAGCATCGCAAATGGCAGTGCTTGCTATTGTCCAAGTTGCAAAAGTAAAAGCAGAAGTTGAGATTAGAGATGGGTTTTTAAGTTTAACACTTGATCAGCCAAATCATGATACTCAGTTGATTATCGAATCACTTTATCAATCACTTATGTCCATTTGTGAAAATGAAAAAAAATATGTTAAGTTGGAGGTTAAATATGTTTAATATAAATATTCAACTTTTTGCGCACCACAAAGGTGGTGGAAGCACTAAAAACGGAAGAGATTCTGCTGGTAAACGTCTTGGCGTAAAAGCTGCTGACGGACAAACAGTTTCAGCAGGTTCAATCATCGTTCGTCAAAGAGGAACAGAAATTTATCCAGGCGCCAACGTTGGTCTTGGAAAAGATTACACCTTGTTTGCTTTAACTGACGGAGTTGTTAAGTTTGGTTCTTCAAACGGCAAAAAGATTGTATCAATCATGTAAATTAAAGCCCGTAAGTCGCGGGCTTTTTTCTTAAAATAAAACTTTAATTATGGAATATATCAAGTTAAAAGACAAAATCATTATTTCGGCAACGGACGATTTCAACCCACAACACATTTTGGAGTGCGGGCAGATTTTTGATTTCAAAAAAATCGAAAACGGATATGAAGTTTGCTCGCATGGAAATTCGGCGGTCATTACAGAAGTTGCATGCGGCTATGAAATTTTGACTTCAAATGTTGAATATTTTGAGAAATTTTTTGATTTAAAGACCGATTATGCAAAAATTAAACGTAGTTTGTTAAAATTTGACATGATGAAAGAGCCAATCAAATTTGGCAAAGGCATCAGAATTTTGAAAAATGATTTGTTTGAAACAATGGTTTCTTTTATCATTTCGGCAAACAACCATATTAAACGTATACAAAAAATAATTTGGGCGCTTAAAGAAAAGTGCAATGGCGGGAAAAGTTTTCCGTCGCATGAAGAGTTGAAAAGCCTTTCAGTTGACGACCTTTATGCAGTCGGATTGGGTTATAGAGCACCGCAACTTTACAAGGCGCTTAGACAGGTCGATGAAGCTGTGCTCGCTGAATGGCAAAATCTTGATTCTGTTTCGCTGCGCGCAAAACTAATTTCACTTTCTGGAATAGGACCAAAAGTAGCAGATTGCATTTTGCTTTTTGGCTATGGTAGGGGAGATGTTTTTCCGGTTGATACGTGGATGAACAAAATGTATAACTTATACTTCGAGCCGCTCAGCGACCGAAAAAAGATTGCGCAAAACTTAGTTGACATGTTCGGCGATTTGGCGGGGTATGCTCAGCAATATTTATTTTATTATCAACGCTCGCATTAAGCGAGTTTTTTTATGTCACATATGCCTAATTTTTTAAAATGGGGTATTTACATTCAAAGTCTCCTATGATATAATAAAGACATAGGAGGCAGGCTATGGAATTTGCAGAGTTTTTTACTCAAATGCATTGGTCCGTAATTGTCTTGCTTGCCGCCGCATTGATATTCTTAATTGTAGAGTTGATTGTCCCTGGCTTTGGAGTTTGGGGAATATCAGGTATAGTTTGCGGAATAGCGGCAGTGGTTTGTGAGGCAATTTTCACCAAATCGCTTTTTGATGTTTTCTTTATGATATTTTTAGTTTTGGTGGTTTTCACAATCATGTTTGCGTTGTTTTCATTTTTGTTTAGCAGAGGTTTTTTAAAAAAGACGCCACTCGTCGAAAATGAGACGGCGCTTCCAAAGGATTATGGCAAAGACGAAAAATTGCAAGAGTTAATCGGCAAAAAGGGCAGAATAACTTCGATTTGCAAGCCTGTTGGAAAAGCAGAAATTGACGGCGTGACCTATACTGTTTGCTCAAAAGACTCCACAATCTTTGTTGGAGACAAAATTATCGTTACAGAAATCAAAAATAATACTATCATCGTGAAATTTTTAGGAGGAGAAAATGAATAGTTTATTGTTGGCAATACAAGGCTGGGCAATCGCCCTTATAGTTTTAAGTGCTATTTTGGCTGTTGGACTCGTAGTATTGTTTCTTTTAGTGCCAATGAAGCAGTGGTTTATCGCTCTCGTATCTGGCGCACATTTGTCGATGATTCGACTTGCTGGTATGAAACTGAGAAAAGTTGATTACAGATTGATCGTTATGGCATACATAATGGCTAGAAAAGGTGGAATCGACATTAGTATTATAGATCTTGAAACACACTTCATGGCCGGCGGACATGTCGACAATGTTGTTAAAGCGTTAATTGCAGCAAACAGTGCAGGGGTAGGACTTACTGTTGACCTTGCAAAAGCTATTGACCTTGCTGGTAGCGATGTTGTTGAAGCGGTTGAAACTTGCGTTACTCCTAAAATTATCGAAGTTAATCAAATTGCAGCGGTTGCTCAAGATGGTATCGAAGTTAAAGTAAACGTTAAAGTAACTGTAAAAACGGACATTCATGAACTTGTCGGTGGAGCTCGTGATGAAACCATTGTCGCCAGAGTTGGTAAGGGTATTGTTAGTTGTATTGGCGCTGCCGAAACATACAATCAACTTCTTGAAAATCCATCATCAATCGCAGAAGAAATCATGAATAAAGGCCTTGACGATGGCACAGCATACGACATTGTTTCAGTCGACGTTTCAGATATTGATATCGGAAGAAACCTTGGCGCCAAGTTAGAGACAGAAGAAGCTGAGAAAAACAAACGCCTTGCTGAAGCACAAGCTGAACGTGTTAGATCAATGATGGTTGCCGAAGAACAAAAGCAAAAGGCTAAAACCCAAGAAATGAAAGCGGCAGTTCTCGCTGCTGAAGCAGAAATTCCTAAGGCTATTGCAAGTGCGATCCGCGATGGTAAGTTTGGGGTTCTTGATTATTATAAATTGAAAAATCTTCAAGCAGATACCGCTATGCGCTCATCTATTGCAGGAATCGAACCTGACAGCGGAGACGGGGAGGCGTAAGCATGAATTGGCTATGGATAGTTTTAATTATTGTGGGTGCTGCCATAGCATGTGGTTTGGTTTTTGTGGTTGAGAAAAGAAAGAAAATTTTCAAAAGACACACAAAAGAAGAAAAAAAGGCTAAAAAAGAAGCAAAACTTGCTAAAAAAGCAGCAAAAAACACTCCTGCTATGCCGCCAGAACCTAAAAAGCAAGAAGACGAAATCAGTTTTAATGAAAAGCAAATCGAAATCATCGATGATGCAAAAATTGAAAGCGAAGAGTATACTCCATCTGAAGATTTCGTAGAAACCGACATGACTCAATATGTTGGCATCCCACGTAGAATGACTCGCCGCGTTGTTCCAACGGATTATGACGAAACAGATTACGACGATGCGCGTCAAGGGCTGAAAGAGCAATTACGTTCGCTTTCGCCTGAGATGAAAGCAGTTGTGTTTGCTAATCTTCTTGACAGAAAAGACGATCAATTCTAAATAAAATTGAACATGCATAATTTACCTTGTGAGGAAATGCGCGTGTTCAATTTTTTTGATGAATTAAAAAAATCCTTAAAAAACGAAAAGTTTATTGATAAATACAACATAGTTCTCGTTTCTGGCAAAATGTTGTATGCGGAAGGGCATACAGGCCTTTGTCAACTTTCAAGCGAAGTGATTTCATTCAAATACAAGGGTGGCATTATTGTTGTTGAAGGCAAGGGGCTTGTGTTAAACGAACTTCTGGAAACCACGCTTAAAATCACTGGCGAAATTAAAAAGGTTGAGGCTATGTGATGAAAAAAAGTTATCATCTTTTTGAAATTAAGGGGCTCAATCAAGAAAGATTTTTCAACCAATCGGCAAAAAAATACCATTTGTTTGAAATAAACCGCCAGCAGAAAAACACCGCATCGTTTAAAGTTGATTTTAAAGACAGAAAAAAAGTAAGAAAAGAGCTGCTGGGTGCCGGTTTTGAAATCACATTTGAAAAAAGCGGCGGATTGCTTTTTTTATTGTCAAAGTTTTTTGTTTGTTATGGTTTGATCGCCGGAATTTTGTTGTCGGCGATAATCTACGCTATTCAATATCAGTTTGTCCAAAAAATCGAAGTGTGGGGAGTTCAAGAAACCAGCCAAATTCAAAGTTTTGTCGAAAAGAACTTGCCGTCAAAAAACAAGCGTGCGATTGACACAAAACAGATTGAGCAACAAATAAAAGATGAATTTGACGGAATCAGTTTTGCAAGCGCCGCAATTGTTGGGCAGACTCTTATCATAAACGTCAAAGATTCGATTATCCCGCCGGAAATGCAGGGCGAGTTTGCTCCGCTTATTTCGCAATATGACGGCATTGTGACGTCAATTTCGCTTATTCAAGGAACGCTGCGGGTTGAAGTTGGTGACATTATTCAAAAAGGGCAAATTCTGGTTGAAGGCAAGGTTACAAATGCGCAAGGCGAAGTTTTACTTTTGCAGCCAAAAGCAGATATTGTTATGGATATTTGGTGCGAGGGCGAAGAAACGCATTATGACAGCAAGATGGTGACCTATCGCACGGGCAGAAGCAAAACCGAAAGCAAAATCTATTTGTTTGGCAAAGAATTTTATTCGCATTCTGACCCGCTGAAATTTGATAGTTTTGAAGTGGAATCTTTTTCGCAAATATTGACAAACAACAATATTTTGCCGTTTAAAATTGTTAAAAATGTTTATTATGAGACCAAAACTGAACTTGTTGAAAGCACATTTGCAGAAAAGAGAGAAGAGTGCGTTGCCAAAGCAAAGGCAAACTGCTTGCAAAAAATGCCCGATTGTGCGATAATAAAAAACGAAGATTACAAAACAATAGAAGGGGCGGGCTGGACAAAAGTCAGATGCACAATCACCGCCAGTGTAAAGGTTACAGGAGAAAATGAAAGTATATACAAACAAACCAAAACTTCTTAAAACAGAAATATTTGATGAAGCATTAAAATTGACCGAAAATGATGTTCCTTGCGTAAGCATGGGCGTTAGATTTGTTTCGCGTCATAAAATCAAAAAACTGAATGCTATGCATCGTGACATAAACAAAGTCACTGATGTTTTGTCGTTTCCTATGTTTGATACAAAGCGCAAACATACGCTTGCCAGTTTTGAAAGCGAACGCGACCCAATTACAAAAGAACTTGAAATAGGTGACATTGTCATATGCACACATGTGGCAAGATTACAAGCAAGAAAATATAAGCATTCTTTTGAACGCGAAGTAAATTTTTTGGCTCTTCATGGATTGCTGCATTTGCTTGGCTATGACCATATGACGCCACGCGACGAAAAACAAATGTTCTCACTCGCTGAAAGCATTCTCTCTGCGGCGGGATTGAAGAGAGGTGAAAATGTATAAGTTCGGATACGTTGCAATTTTAGGAAAACCAAACGCTGGCAAAAGCACGCTGATAAATTACTTGGTCGGCATGAAGCTGGCAATTGTTTCGCAAAAGCCGCAAACAACGCGCGATAATATTTTAGGAATCTACACTTCTAAAAATTCGCAACTTGTTTTTATCGATACGCCGGGAATACATAAAGCGACTTCGCATCTTGACAAATTTATGATGAAAAATGTTCGAACCGCAAAGGCGGGCGCAGACGTTGTTTTGTATTTGCTTGACAGCAGCATCGCACCTGACCCAGACGAGATCGAACATATCGAGAAAATGAAAGCGGACGGCATCAACTTGGTTGTTGCTGGCTCAAAACTTGACAAGAAAAAGGTTGATTTTGACTGTGATGTGTATTTTTCTGCTTTGACAGGCGAAAACATTCCACTTTTAATTGAAAAAATACTCAAATTCATTCCATCATCAAAGACGAAAAACTTTTTATACGATGCTGACGAAGTGACCGACAAGTCGGTTAAATTTATAATCAGCGAATACATAAGAGAATCGGCGCTTAAACAGCTCAAAAAAGAAATTCCGCACGGCATTGCTGTAGTTGTAACAAAATTTGAAGAAATGCCTAAAATCGCCAATATTGAGGCTGAAATCGTGTGTGAAAAACCAAACCATAAAGGAATCATCATTGGAAAGGGCGGGGCAACGCTTAAAGCGATAGGCATCGAATCGCGCACCAACGCCGAACAGTTGCTTGGAAAAAAAGTTATGCTTTCACTTTTTGTCAAAGTTGAAGAAGGTTGGAAAGATAAGCCAAATAAATTGACTGGACTTGGTTACAACTAAAAAAGGCTCTCTATCGAGTGCCTTTTTTCTTTTGCTTTTTTGCTTTGCCACAGACACAACTTCATGTTTTTCCCATATATTGAATAGTGAATCCATTACGCAAAAGAGGAAAATATGAGTGACACAGCCCAGGTAATTTTCGGCATATGCTTTATTTTCTTAATGACTAGTCTAGGATCCGGACTGGTATTTTTATTTAAAAACAAAATTGGTGACAAAACAAATAAACTGCTTGTAGGTTTTTCATCGGGGATTATGATCGCCGCCTCCGTTTGGTCGCTTTTGATTCCCGCAATAGATCAGTCTGAAAGTTATGGAGATCTGCAATTTCTGCCGGCAGTAATTGGTTTTTTAGCAGGCGGCATATTTTTGCTGGCAATCGACTTAATTTGCAAGTTGATAGATAAAAAATCCAATAAAAATGACGCTTTTGCACCATCTGGCCTTCAAAAATCTTCAAAAATCTTTATAGCAATGACACTGCACAACATTCCAGAAGGTCTAGCTGTAGGCGTCGCATTTGGTGGAGCATGGGCAAGTGGAAGTTCGACGGCGATTTCGCTTGCGCTGAGTATCGCGATTGCTGTTGGCATTCAAAACTTTCCTGAAGGTGCGGCAATTTCGATACCAATGAAACTTGCAACAGGCAGTAAGGCGAAAGGCTTTTGGCTTGGTGTGCTCAGTGGCGTTGTCGAGCCGATCGCAGCCGTTATAGGCTTTTATTTGGCATCAACCGTAACAGCGATAATGCCATGGGTGTTATCGTTTGCGGCTGGCAGTATGATTTATGTCGTTGTAAACGAACTGATGCCAGAGCTAGGCACTGGTGAAGGAAGTGCGCTTGGCACATGGGGAACGATGATTGGCTTTATGCTTATGATGGCGCTTGATGTTGGGTTGGGGTAATAAAAAATCTAGCTAGCAGCTAGATTTAAATGGCAGGGGTGGAAGGGGCGACGCGTGAAGAAAACAAGCCAGTGCGCTTGTTTTTAGCGAGAGAGCGGAGCGAACGACAAGCCGGGAGCGACTTGTTCGCGGTCAGGCCGACAGGCTCGAATCTTGGTTCGATTCCTTAAAATATAAATAAAAAAATCTAGCCAACAGCTAGATTTAAATGGCAGGGGTGGAAGGGGCGACGCGTGAAGAAAACAAGCCAGTGCGCTTGTTTTTAGCGAGAGAGCGGAGCGAACGACAAGCCGGGAGCGACTTGTTCGCGGTCAGGCCGACAGGCTCGAATCTTGGTTCGATTCCTTAAAATATAAATAAAAAAATCTAGCCAACAGCTAGATTTAAATGGCAGGGGTGGAAGGAATCGAACCCTCCTCTGGAGTTTTGGAGACTCTTATTCTACCGATGAACTACACCCCTATGAACGTTTATTATTTTATCAAAACAATTAAGCTTAGTCAAGTGTTTTGATTTTTTATTTTAATATTGTATAATATTTTTATGCAAACAAAAAGGATAGTCTCAAATCATCTTGAAAGCAATACGTATGTCATAGGCATAGCCGATGAGTGTGTTATTGTTGATGCTGGCGCGGAAATAGGCGACGTAATTAAAGCGGTCGAAGGAAAGAGAGTTGTGGGGATTTTACTCACTCACGGTCACTTTGACCATGCTTTCAATATTCTTGAATATGCAGCATATTTTTCGTGCAAAATTTATGCTTCTAAAAAAGCGGAAATCAATTTAAGAGATCCAAACAAAAATTACGGCAAAAACTTTACCATAAGCGATTTTAAAGATTTTGTTTGGGTGGACGATGGCTCAGTGCTATCGCTTGGAAAGTATTTTAATATTTCGTGTTATGCTATGCCTGGGCATAGTGCTTGTAGCATGGGATATATGATTGAAACCACATTATTTGCGGGCGATTTTTTGTTCAAACAAGGTGTTGGCCGAATGGATTTGTATGATTCAAGCAAACAAAGCATGTTTTCTTCGCTGCAAAAAGTCAAAACAATTCCTTTTGAGATTGTGGCAAGCGGGCATGGCGAAATATCGACAGCCGCCGAGCAAAAACGAAACATAGAAATCTTTATCAAATTTTTATCACGTTAGGAGGGGATATGCAAGAAACAGAAGTTACGGTTCAATTATTAGATGACTTTGGCACTATCAACAAAATACTTTTAGATCAAGGTTTTAAAATGCTGGAAAATTATCAAATCAACGATTATTATTACAGCAAGTATGACTTTATTAAAGAAATGTCATATCCTGAAATGATCAGAAATTCATTTTTGGTGCGCGAAATAATTGACGATCATCCTTTTGCAATGCTTACATACAAAGATAAAAAATTCGATGATAAAGGAAATGTAATCTCAGAAGAGAAAACTAAACTCAGAATTGCAAGCGCAAACGAAGCATTAGAAATTTTTAATAAAGCGGGATTAAATATGTGGTGCAATCTTTGCCAAGACCTATTTGTTTATGAAAAGGGCGACGTAAGTTTTGCTGTGCAAGTGGTTAAAGATTTAGGCATCTTTTTAGAGTATGAAGACGAAGCGATGCAAGACCTTGGTGAACAAGAAAAAATTGAAAAGATGATTACAAACATTAAACTTTTAGGTTTAAACATTGGCGACGATTATTTCTGCAAAAAAGTTTATATGAAAGTTATGAGTGAAAATTAAAATAAAATTAAAAAATAAAA
>ENA-UOJG01000180-UOJG01000180.1-human-gut-metagenome-genome-assembly--contig:-C47-NODE-180-length-96487-cov-50.465447_pt1 | contig 96487 bp, 109 predicted proteins | sample MGYA00242340_ERZ723887 | MGnify/ENA metagenome assembly ERZ723887 | reverse complement strand
TACAGCACCTCCAGCAGACTCATCACCTCGATCCAGCTATCCAGCTCGGCTGCGGGCGCAGACCAGAGCCTTATCGAAATGATGTTCAGCGCCTGCTGCCGAAGCCGGTAATACTGCCTGTCTGAGATGTGCAGCTTGGAGCATATCTCGACTACCATAAGCCGCTCTGGGGCGATATAGGTCAAATAGATGATGTTGTAGAGCATATCGCCGTTCTGCGGCTTGTCGCGCAGTATGGAGACTGCCTCGTTCAGTCTGTCCATCATGCTGCGGGAGAGCCGCATGCTCTGAATGCGATTCTCCAGCCGGTAATTATCCAAATCAATCTCCGAGTTCACCAGGTTGATGAGCGTGTCAAGGTCGTGCAGCGGCGCGTCAAGCTCCTCGGCAATTGTGTCGGGGAAGCATTGCAGCATCCATCGGATATCGCGGTAGCTCCGAAGCAGGAGCAGCGTGTTATGGTGCATATTGCGGCGCTTTTCTTTATCGGCCTTGCGAACCGCCTCGTTTTGGATCGCGTCGTCCTCGATAAGCCCACGCTTGGCCAGCATCTCGACAAAGGCGTGGGACTGCATGGAGAGTTGGCTTTCCTGCTGGGCATAGATATCCCTTGCTGGGGCGTTCTGTACGTCTTGCTTTTTCATTTGGGTATCCCTCCTTGGATATGTCGTTATGACCAGGCGCATCGCCGTGACCGGGGAGGGCTGAGATCCTGTATCCTGCGTTCCCTGTATATACTACCCGCGCAGTCATTTGTACTCTTTGGGAGAGAAGAATACGCGCGCGTATTATATGGGGTAAAAACTGCAACACGATCAACAGCCGGGTGACTTTGAGAGGGACACCCATCGTTGAGGTTGCCGAGTTCTATTCTATCGCTGAACCGGAGCGTATACATGTTGATCCGTTCATGGTCTGAGCCTGAGCAATGCGTTTTCGCTCCCATAAAACGTATTTCGTCCAAAACACGCATTATGGCAGCGTTGGTTGGGGCTTCCATTGGGCCGCAGCCGGTCGGATAAAGCCGATTGAATACAAGGCAGCCGTAGGAGCCCGGGAGCTTATGAAGGCAGAACGTATCCGCATTCTTTTTAAGGAAGCGCCAAACCTTGGTTTTCTCCCATCCCCAGCGTGCGCCTAGGCTTTCAAGCGTGAGTACCGGCTGTCCGCGCATGATTTGCACAGCCGGCGCCAATCTTGAAAAGGCATTATACCGATCTCCCCATACGGTGTGACACCAGAGGTCAAGCCATGCGTCAGATTCGCCAAAGCGGTATCCCTGTCGGACAAGCCTTTCTGTGACGTCTCGCGGAATGCAAAGGAAGCCGTAGCCTTCGGTGGTGTAGATGGCGCCGGTGGGACAGGTATCGCCGCTACATTCCATGATCCAGTCGTTGATGGTATAGGTGAGCTTCTTCGTTTGTGTGTTGAGCGAGCAGGTGATGAAGCCCATCTCCACAAGCCGCTCCATGACGTTGAGCACCTGCTTGCGATCCTTGACGCCGAGTATGCTTTTCAGTCCTACGATGCCGCCGACCCAAGAGCCAGTGTTGACATCGTTTGTGTAACCACAGTACCGGGCTTTGCCTGGACGGAACGCTGCACGGGAAGCAAGCCGGAGGAATGAACCCATTAACCCCCTGCCTGTAGGTATGTGGGCGCGCGGCAGCTTGACCCACTTGTAGGTAAAGAGGCATTTCATAGCACATATCTCCCATCCGATAGAAAAAAGGGAAATGCTCATCACATCTCCCTTTTTACAGTCCGCAGTATATGGTATAATCCAAGTGTAAGGCGTGTCCCGACTTGTGGTTATTGTCTTGATGCCATCATTCCACGTTGCTTCTGCTAAGATTTTGCTAATCGCCTAGTTTGAAACAACAGTTTATGTAGTGGTATGCAATGATACGGCATTACAAACAATTCACCCATTTTTCTGGTTTTTTTGATGATGGGCAACATCACAAGGTATCACAGATAATGCGGTAAAAAACGTCTTGGCGACCTCCTAAGCGAAAGGCCGCGCGTTCGAATCGCGCCGGGCGTGCCAATAGCCGTAAAACCTTTGTGTTCTGCGGCTATTTCTATCATTAGTTGAACATTTTAAGGAGGTAAATCATATGGCCGATCGGCAAGATCATTGGTTCTTTAAGAACGAACATATTACCACCCTGCTTTCACTTTCCGAGAAAATCGGCAATATGGTACTATCGGTTAATGAAACCATGACAAGATTGGCCACCTCGGACACTTTTGCTAATCTTGTCAACTTCTTTCAAAGCATTCCTGATGACATTCAAAAAACTGAATTGTTCCAACGTATCTCCGGTTTTGAAAAGGCCGAGATTACCTATGCTGACGTGGAGTGGCTTCAGGAGAGCTTTGGCTATATGACGTACGACATGGCTGTAGATGCAGTCAGAAAAAAGGCTGAATCCACACAGTTGGATGCATACGTTCTCACCGTTATCGATTCAACACAAATGAGCTATCGCGAAAAATCAATCATCCTGCTTGCGCACTTTGAAGAATTGGTTTACCAGGCAATGTCTCACGAGCGTAAATCAAATGATAAAATCAAATTTGTAGCTTTGCAGTCAGCACAGGGCACTCACGACATGGATATAGATAGCTATAAAAAGGTTTTGATTGCCGGCATTGTATTCACAGTCTTTTCCAACACCGACAGTTATACAAGCCCGATTGATATGCGCATCCCATTTAGAAACAACATCCTCCATCGTGGTATGATGGACTACTCAGATGCAGACGCAAAGAATGTATACGAACTCTTAGTCTATTTTATCGCTGAACTCGCAATTATGGAAACAGACTAAAAAATCGGGCGATGGCCGTTATGGTCATCGCCCTCTTGCATGTGTTATTCGAACATCTTTTCCAGCCGGTCTGCTGCCGTTTTGTCGGAGCTTTTCAGGAAGTGGCTGTAAATATCGGTTGTGGTACTTGTCCGCGCATGGCCTGCTCTGCCGGCCACTGTGACCAGCGGTACGCCTGCTGCGATCTGCATGGTGATGTTGGTATGTCTCAGGCTGTGCACCGTTCTGTGAGGCAGCCCTGCCGCGTCACACACCTTATGCACCCATGTATACACAGTACCAGGATAGATGCGTGCACCGCATTCCGCTATGAATAGTCGGTCTGTTTCCTGCCACCGATCACCCATATCTCTGCGGTACTGATCGTACCACTGTTTGTATTCTGTTAACACCGACAGCAGCTTATCCGATATTGCAATTGCGCGTTTACTGCTCTCAGTTTTGGGATCCTTTTCTACGACGCCGAAACCCGCCACCGTTGTAACAGATCGCACTATGGTGATTGTCGCGTCTTCGAAGTCGATGTTTGACCATTCCAGCCCGCAGAGTTCACCGCGCCGCATGCCTGTGAGCAGCAGGAGCATCGCTGCTGTCTTATACCGAATGTCGGGATAAGCATCCGCTGCCGCGTAGAATTTCTTTGCATCTTCGTCATTCATATAGTCAATTTCCTTCGGAGGTCTTTTAGGAAAGTCTATGTAATCTGCGCTGGCATAGTTATCGTTGATGAGGCGTTGCTTCTTCGCTTGCGATAATATAGCGCGCAGTGTTCGTTTTGTTTTGTGTATCGTCTCGTAGGCATATGGTTCTTTCTTCTTTGTTACATTGAACAGGGCTGTGGTACTTTGCCCGAGGCAGGTCGCCAGCCGTTCTGCGTATTCCAAACTGATCGTCCTGCCAGCCAACGCCGCCGTTAGTGTTGCGCAGTTGAAGTCCATTTCAAAGCGCAATTTGCGGAATCCCATTTTTGCTTCCTGCATCGCTTCGCGCAACTCCGGTTTGGCGGTCACAGTGATGACAGTCTTTTCCTTTTTGTCGAGTTGATCATAGAATCGTTGTATGATCGCCGGGTTGAGTTCCCGCAACTTGTACCCGCCCATGCTGGCGACGATATCTTTTATTGCGGTTTGGCAGTTCACATAGTAGCTGGCCGATAGTTCGTTTTTGCGCCGCTCCAACCACCATGGTGCGTATTCGCTCAGCGTAATATCCGGCGAGATGCCCTCCGCGCCGGGCGCAGTGAGGGACATCTTCAATTCGGATTCATACTTGTCTGCGTATATGACGACTTCCCGTTCCATTTGTTTCGGTGTCAGTCCAACAGGTGGTCGCCATGTGGTAGAGTAGACATTGAGCTTTCCGCTACCTTTGTCTCTCATCTTCACCTGTATCCGATAACTGTGACCGGATTTTGTCATTCGTTTTGTTATTGTTGCCATATTGGTTCCTCCGTTAATTTATTTTTGCAAGCCCTTGGCAACAAAAGGAAGCCAGAGAAATCTCGCAAAGTCAAGCAATATTTTCACTTTCGCCTGACAAATATTTCATCAGATCATCCAAGTCCACCAGTATCTTTTTCCCAGTGAACACGCAGTGTACAAGGCCGTTCTTACACAAGGAACGGATGCAGTTTGCGGTTACTGCGGACTGTGCATCCATCTTTTTAATTTCTGCCACCGACTCACCGATGGTACGCATTCTATGTATAGTCATAGGGGTCTATATCAAATTCTTCCGCAGCAATGGTATGTACGCTCATTGCATCAGCGATCACGGTCTCCCGCATTTTACGTGTCTGCCAGCGGTAGCAGAATTTTGCGTATTCCTCTCGACGTTTATCATCTTCGATGGATAAACAATAGATGCAAAGGTGTCTTGCAAGCTCTTTGCAGAGTTCTCTTGTTTTGGTGTTTCCAACATCCTGCTTCCACACAATTCCATTGTAGTAGTACCAGCTTTTAAATTCAGGTACATAGCGGAGCACATCCTTATAGAAATCTGCGAAAAGCTGTCCTCCACCCATTTCCGTCCATGGATATGCATTGTTATCTTCGGGTTTCAGCTTTTTCAGATATTCCTGCGGTGCACCAAACTGCTCTGGTGGTATGTACCCCTCTGTCTCAGAAACCTTTTTGCCAAATTTGCTGGCGCTGCTCCAGATGCTCTCCAGCTCGGCAATATCTAACGGAGGCACGCACTTGGCCGCTTCTGCGTCAAAATGCATCCTTGCATCCGCTATACCATATCGCTTGATGAGCTGACAGGCTTTTTTGTGCAAATGCCCATTACGACCACCCTCAAGAACGAACAGCTTGTCCACGGTTTTCTTCCCTTCGAAGATCATTACCTGTGGATCCGTCACGCCAAACAGGAAGCGTCCTGCATCCAGCGCGTTTGCATCAAACTGTGGAAATATTCTCTGTATCTGCCGTTTCATCGCTGTGTACTGCTCGGCGCTGCTGATCCGCTCAATAGGAAAGTAGCAGTGAAACTTGGGACGCGCGGCTTTGCCACCCTTCTCTTTCATATGGCTGCGGCTAAAACACACCGCGAAGGCCACATTGGGGAGTGCCGCCTGTACATCCTGCGGCCCCTTCCAATCTGCGGGATTGTCGCTGTGGTCATTGTCGCAGTCCATCGGGATGCAATCTGAATACCGGAAGGTCTGAATGCCTCTGCGGTTATCCGCATAGGTTGCACACACATGGTCACGGCGCATTGCCTTTCGGAATTCTTCCAGATAGCTTACCTCCACCTTGGTGGAGTAGACGGTGTTTTGCTTGTTGCCAGTGGAATTGGCGGTGTAGATTGTAAATACGTTCATGTGTTTTTTCTCCAATCTACACCGATTAGTGTCCATGGCCAATGGGATTTCCAAGCGCTTCAATTATCTTCAAGATCTTCTCTTTTTGCTGATCATTCAATTCTTCTCTGAGTAGCTTGGAAAATGTCTCTGGACGCATACCGAGATGTTTGGCAATCTCCCAGTAGTGCACATCCATCTCGTATGCTTTTATTCTGATATCTCGATTCGCTTTCATATATTTTCCTTTCCGGCCTTTTGCGGGGCCTTTCGATTTTTTATGGCCGGTGCTCTGGATAACAAAAAAGAGCACCAATACGTTGCTCTTTGTAGCGTCGTATCAATGCTCTTTGAATCGATGATTATTGAATTTTGAAGTTTTGATGCGTTGTTTTTTTGTAATTTGTTCTTTGTATCTTTGTGACGTCAAGCGCCTTAAATGACTTTTGACATCATGATGATAACACATTCGAACGTTTGAGTCAATAGAAAATCGCAATATTTTGTGTTAATAATTTTTGGCTGAAGCAAACTGACACAATATATAGTCAATTTTTATAAATCTATTTTTCTGAGACTTTTCAGATAATGCTTCAGTAAACCTCAGCCATATAATATGACATCAGTCCATTTTGGGTTTCGTAATATCACTGGTGCTGATCATGGCTTCCAGCGCCAACCGCATGCCGAGCTTGAAACCGATGGTGAAGGCCGTAACCTCGTTGGCATCGTTGATTTCTGACGCACAGTCCTTGAATTTCTCGAAGATATCCTGCTGTGCCTGCGTCAGCGTTTGCATCAATGCATCCTCGTTTCGCGTCATCAAGTGCAATAGACACACCACCTTGAAAGGAGAGTGTGTCTATGATTACAAACAATTTCAACAAAGAGCTTCGGGGTATTTCAGATGCATTACGTGATCTGGGGTACTCAGCACTGTTATGGAGTAAACTGTACGAATCTGTTAGAATATTATCGTCAGGAGCGCGCACGACCGTATTGGTACGATCGCACATCTACCAAAGTTTTTCTCGGTCTCTGATTGTAAACAGCATGGTTTTCATTTAGTATAAATATAGTTGAACTGCTCAGCTGCAGAGCCGGGCGGCGTACAAACAGCAACGTATCCGTGAGGAAGGAGGCGTCCCATGCCCTATAGCGAGCTGATCAAAAATTTTGAGCGCATCCGCGACTATATGCGGGACTTCTATGTCTATGGTTTCAAAAGCAGAACGGAATACGACAGAAAGAGTGGCCGCAGCTACGATAACGAGCGCAGGCGCATGGAAAGCTGGCTGGGCGATTATATGTCCTTCCGCCAGACTGAGAGCGGCAAGAACGTATTCCTCGCCATTGATTCAAGAACATCGGCGCATAACCCGCTGTATCAGGCATGGAAGGCGAAGAGCTTCACGGACGGGGACATCACGCTGCACTTCATCCTTTTCGACATCCTGTACGATCCGACCGTTCGGCTTTGTCTCGGGGAAATACAGGAACGCATCGACCGTGACTACCTCGCCTCGTTTGATGCGCCCATGACATTCGACGAGTCCACCCTCCGCAAGAAGCTGGGGGAATATGCTGCGCTTGGTCTCCTAGCAACCGAAAAGCAGGGCCGCAACGTTCTGTACCGCAGATCGGCGTCCCACGATCTTTCCGCATGGACGGACGCGGTCTCCTTCTTCACGGAAGCGGGCATAGCAGGCGTGATCGGCAGCTACCTGATCGACAGAGAAAACGAAGTGCTGGAAAGCTGCTTCCAGTTCAAGCATCACTACATCACCCATGCGCTTGAAACTGACGTCCTCTGCCTGCTGTTTGAAGCCATGTCGAACAAGAGCGCGGTCGTGATCACGAATTACAGCCGTCGCGCCGGGGAAGAACGCGAATGGGAGGTCGTGCCGCTCAAGATCTTCGTCAGTGTGCAGTCCGGGCGCCGGCATTTGCTCTGTTACAACAGACGTTTTCGCAAGACGGTGTCATATAGGCTCGATTATATCACCTCTGTTAAACCTGGGCAGCCGTGTGCGGACTTTAATGAGCTGCGCACAAGGCTCAATGAAAAGCAAAAGCACATGTGGGGCGTGGTATGCGACGACAGAAACGACCCCGCGCTTGAGCATGTGGAATTCACGCTGCACATTCCGGATGACGAGGCGCATATCTGGAACCGGCTGGAACGGGAAAAGCGCTGCGGCAGCGTCACCACTGTGGATGCCCATACGGCGCGGTTTGAGGCGGATGTGTACGATACCATGGAGATGGTGCCGTGGATCCGGACGTTCTTCTGCCGAATCACGGAACTGCACTTCTCTAACAAGGCCGCGGAGGCGCTGTTCAAAGATGACTTTTCCGCTATGTGCCGTCTGTACGGCGTAGGAGGTGAAGAGGCATGATCTTCCATGAGATCTACGGCTGCTACTACCGAACGGTGGCAAAGGCCATATGCCTTGCCCAGAAGGGCGAACTCACGGAAAAGCGTCTCACTGTGCTTTGCAGGGAGAACGCCTTCTCTGAAAGCTTCCTTGCAATCGTGCCCGCCATAAAAGAGCAACGCTGGCAGCTCATCGACGGGGATTATCGCACGCCGTTGCGGCATGCTCCGACCATGCCGCTGACGGAGCTTGAGAAGCGTTGGCTGAAGGCGATCACTCTCGATTCACGCTTTCGCCTGTTCGGCGTCGAGCCGGAAGGACTGGAAAACGTGGAGCCGCTGTTCACGCCGGAAGACTTTACTGTGTATGACCGGTATGCCGACGGCGACCCGTATGACGACGCGGACTACATTGCGCGTTTTCAAACGATCCTCAAGGCGATCAGGGAAAAGAAGCAGCTTTCCATTGACTACGAATCCCGCAAGAGCATTCATAAGCGGATCGTTTGCAGACCCAGACTGTTGGAATACTCCGAGAAGGACGACAAATTCCGTCTTATTTTAACGAAGGGCGATGTCGGATCCATCAACCTGCAGCGGATATCAAAATGCGAGATCATCGATCGGGACGTACAGAACACGGTCCGCAGGCATAAGCCGATCAAGCAGGCCATGGTATGCTATATCACTGACGAACGCAACGCGCTCGAACGGGCGATGCTGCACTTCGCCCATTTTGAAAAGGAAGCGGAGCGTATGGACGACAAGACCTTCAAGGTCACGCTGCAATTCTATACCTCCGACGAAACGGAACTGCTCATCCGCATCCTCTCCTTCGGCCCGCTGATACGGGTCACAGAACCGGAGAGCATGGTGGAAAGCATCAAAGAACGGCTCAAAAAGCAAATCGGTTGCGGACTCTGACGGGTTCGCAACTTTTTTTCCGTGATTTGGAAGCAATTCGCGCGTATGCTGTACCCATAAAAGCGCGGGCAGCAATCAAATATGCAATTGGAGCAGAAAACGCGCTTTGGTGATGCAGCGCCGTCCGGGCAATCAGAGCCCGGGCGGAAGGAGGAAGAAACAAAGGTGCTGGCAGCAATCTCAAAACAAGGTTAGCTCAACCAGTGAGCATCTGACTCATAATCAGAGTGTCGGCGGTGCAAATCCGTCATCTTGCAAAACAGCACCTTGTCATTGCCTTGCGGGCTAGCCCGCGGGCATCGGAGAAAGGCACATACAGCAACACCTGCGTATTCTAACGGAGAGCCGGACCATTGGTCCTAAGCGCCGTCTTGCAAGGTCGGGGCAACCCGGCGGTGCCTTGGAATCCGAACGAACCACGACCGACCCCGAAGGGAGGGAATCATCATGCTGGAACTGCTCAGGCAGGAAGCCAACCGGGCGCTGACGGAAAACGGCGCAGAAACCAATGTAAGTACGTACTCGGACTGTCTCGATCTGTTTGCGACGATCGGCGCGCTGCGCCGCGAAAGCGACGAGGAAATTCTCACGCGCTTCGTCCGAGCATTTACAGAGAACCGAAATCTTTCCATGAAGATGCTGTTTTTTGCCCGCGATATCCGCGGGGGCTTAGGCGAGCGCCGGGTATTCCGCGTGATCCTCCGGTATCTTGCGGAAAATGAACCGGCAAGCGTGAAGAAGAATATCCCGCACATTGCGGAGTACGGTCGTTTCGATGATCTTCTCGTGCTGCTCGGCACGCCCTGCGAGGACGCGGCAATATCGTACCTCAGGCAGCAGCTGGAGAAGGATATAGCCGCGCTGGAGCATGACGGGGACGTGTCCCTGCTCGGCAAGTGGCTCCCCTCCGTCAACGCCAGCGCGCCTAAAACGGTATCCGCCGCAAAGCGCATTTGCCGCGCCATGGGCATGTCGGAAGCAGAATACCGGAAAGCGCTGACCAAGCTGCGCGCCCGCATCCGCATTCTCGAAAACAACCTGCGCGAAAAGGATTACACGTTTGACTACGCAAAGCAGCCCGGAAAAGCGATGCTCAAGTATCGCAAGGCCTTCCTGCGCAACGACGGAGAAAGGTATCTTTCCTTCATCGAGCAGGTCTCCCGCGGCGAAGCAAAGCTCCATGCGGATACGCTGCTGCCCTATGAATTGGTGACGCCGTTCCTCTCGGATCATTTCTTCACCTCGGAAGGACGGTGCTTCATGCGCAGCATCAGCCCGGAGGAAAAGGCGGCGCTCAACGCCACATGGCAGTCGCTGCCGGCGTTTACTGCCGAAGGCAACGCGCTTGCCGTCATCGACACCTCCGGTTCCATGTACTGGGACGCCGAGCCGCTGCCAGCTGCGGTGGCGCTGTCGCTGGGGCTGTACTTTGCCGAGCACAGCGCTGGTGCGTTCCGAAACTGCTTCATTGAGTTCTCCGAGCGTCCGCAGCTCATCGAGCTCAAGGGCGAGACCTTTGCCGACCGGCTTCGGTACGCCGCTTCCTTCAACACGGCAGCGAACACGAATCTGGAAGCGGTCTTCGAATTGATCCTCCGCACCGCGGTCAAGAACCAAGTGCCGCAGGAGGAACTGCCCGAGACGCTGTACATCATCTCCGATATGGAGTTTGACTGCTGCGTGGCAAACGCTTCCCTGACCAACTTTGTGAACGCGAAGCAGCGCTTTGCTTCCTTTGGTTATGCCCTTCCGAAGATCGTCTTCTGGAATGTGGCAAGCCGCAACCGCCAGCAGCCCGTCACCAAGAACGAGCAGGGTGTGGCGCTTGTCTCCGGCTGCTCGCCCCGAATCTTCAAAATGCTCTCGGGCGGTCTGTTGACGCCCTATGCGTTCATGATGGACGTACTTGGCGGCGAACGGTACGCGCCGATCTCCGCATAGACTGTCTATGGCATACGAGGTTGCGGCCGTTATTGGTTCGCAACCTATTTTCCGTGTTTTCCAGAAGGAAAGCAGGTATCCTGACGGTATAGCGAAATGCGCCGCGGTGTATGAAGCGCATCCATCATTGACCAAAGAGAGTTTTATCGTACAGTACCGATGCTATGATGACCATAGTGAATATGTAAAGGAGGGGCGAATGTGCTGCTGACCATCACATATAAAGGATCGGATACCCAGAACCTCGGTTATCTGCTCCACAAAAACCCGTATCGTGCCCAAAGCTTCGATATGAGCTTCGGGAAAGCGTACGTGTTCTACCCGGAGGTATCCGATGCACAGACCACCATGGCGCTGCTGCTTGACATCAACCCCATTGATCTGGCCCGGGGGAAGCTCGGCACCTCGGAAGGCGGGCTTTTTGACTACGTCAACGACAGGCCGTATGTTTCCTCCTCGTTTATGAGCACTGCGCTCGTGCGCATCTTCAATACCGCCATGCAGGGCAAGTGCGATAAAATGCAGGTGCTTGCGGACACGCCGCTGTCCTTGTCCGCCACCGTTCATATGCTTCCCTGCCGGGGAGACGCGGAACTGAGCCGGGAGATCTTCGAGCCGCTAGGATATACGGTGGAGTATCAGACCTATTGTCTAGATGAGAAATTCCCGGAATGGGGAGATAGCGCTTACCTTGATCTGACGCTGACGGGAACCGTGAAGCTTTCAGATCTGTTGAACCATCTTTATGTGCTGATTCCCGTATTTGACCGGCAGAAGCACTACTGGGTCAGCTCCGATGAGATCGACAAGCTGCTCAGCCACGGCGAGGGTTGGCTTGCGGCGCATCCGGCGAAAGAGCGTATCGTCAAGCGGTATTTCAATAAGCAGCGTGCATTTGCGAACCGTGCGATCGATAAGCTCTTGGAGTCTGAGCCCGACGAAGAGGAAACGGATTTGGAGGCGGACGATGCCGAGGATGCTGTTGTGCCGGATCCCGGCAGGGAGAAGCGAATCTCCCTCAATACCCGCCGGCTCGAAGCCGTAAGAACCGCAGTAATCGAAAGCGGTGCAACAAGCGTCATCGACCTCGGCTGCGGTGAGGGCAAACTGGTTGCAAAGCTCCTTGATGAGAAGCAACTTACAAAGGTCACCGGTGCAGACGTCACCATCAAAGCGCTGGAGAAGGCCAAGCGCTATCTGCGGTATGACCGCATGCCGCCCTATCGCAAGCAGAAGCTGACCTTACTGCAGGCTTCGCTGACCTATCGGGACGAACGCTTTTCGGGATACGACTGCGCCTGCGTTGTGGAGGTCATTGAACATCTGGATCCGCTGAGACTTCCGGCTTTCGAGCGCGTATTATTCGAGTTCGCCGGCCCGCGTACCGTCGTTCTGACCACACCGAACAAGGAGTACAATACGTGTTACGAATGGATGAAGGAAGACCTTCGCCACGGAGATCACCGCTTTGAGTGGACGCGCGCAGAATTTGCCGAATGGGTCGGTCACGTTTGCGATTCCTTTGGCTATACCGCCGAGATCAGCGGGATCGGAGACATGGACGAACAGGTCGGAACGCCGACACAGATGGGAGTGTTTACAAAATGCGTATAGAGATTCCGGAGTTTGCTCTGGTCGCTTTGATCGGCGCCACTTCCAGCGGAAAGACCTCCTTTGCCCGCAGATTTTTCAAGGAGACGGAGATTCTTTCCTCAGACTTTTTCCGCGGCATGGTTTCAGACAATGAGAATGACCAAACCGTGTCGAAAGAGGCGTTCGATCTGCTGTTCTATGCCGCGAACAAGCGGCTAAACAACATGAAAACAACCGTGATCGATGCAACGAACGTACAGCAGAACGCGCGAAAGCAGATCGTCGATCTGGCACGGGCGCAGAACGTGCACAGCGTGGCGATCGTATTGAATCTTCCAGAGCGAGTTCTTCAGGAACGGAACGCCGCAAGACCGGATCGCGGATACCCCGAGCATGTGATCCGCAAGCATGTTTCTGAGCTTCGGCGCGGCATCAAGAACCTGAAACGGGAAGGCTTCCGCTTTGTGTACATCCTAAACTCTCAGGAAGAAGTCGAGAACGTTGAAATCGTCCGCACAAAGATGTGGAACGACAAGCGTGATGAGCATGGTCCGTTCGATATCCTCGGCGATGTGCACGGCTGCTTCGACGAACTGACCGAACTGTTGACGCAGCTAGGCTACGAAAAAAGCGCTGACGGCGTGCTTGCGCATCCCGGTGGGAGGAAAGCCGCCTTCCTCGGCGACCTTTGCGACCGCGGTCCAAAGAATGTTGAAGTGCTGCGGCTCGTTATGTCGATGGTGCAAAGCGGAAACGCGATTTGCGTTCCGGGCAACCATGATGTGAAGCTGGTGAAATATCTGCTCGGCAAAAACGTGCAGATGTCGCACGGCCTTGATAACACCGTTGCAGAGTTGGCAGGCGAATCCGAAGCTTTTCGCAACGAGGCAAAGGAGTTCCTCGATGGCCTGGTCAGTCATTATGTCCTGGATGACGGCAGGCTCGTGATTGCCCACGCTGGGATCAAAGAGAGTTATATCGGGCGCGGCTCCATGACGGTACGGGATTTCTGCCTGTACGGGGAAACGACCGGGGAAACGGATGAATACGGTCTGCCCGTGCGGTTGAACTGGGCGGCGGATTATCGCGGGAAAGCGATCGTGGTCTATGGACATATCCCACAACTGGAAGCGCAGGCCATGAACGGCACCTACTGTATCGATACGGGCTGCGTGTTCGGCGGCGCGCTCAGCGCATTTCGCTATCCGGAGCGCGGAATTGTCAGTGTGGCTGCAAAAATGCAGTATTACGCTCCGACCAAACCGCTCTCCCCCGATCAACCGATCCGTGACGATGTTCTGACGATCAATGACGTACAGGGCAAGCTGTATCTTGCCACAAAGCTGATGCCCTCGGTCACCGTCCGCGAGGATAACGCATGTGCGGCGCTCGAGATCATGAGCCGCTTTGCGGCCGATCCGCACTGGCTGATCTATCTGCCGCCGACCATGTCACCCTGTGAGACGAGCGACCTGCCGGAGTATCTTGAGCACCCGCTCGAAGCCTTCGACTATTACGGGAAACGGGGCGTGCGGTACGTTGTGTGCGAGAAAAAGCACATGGGCTCCCGCGCCGTAATCGTCCTGTGCCGCGATGAAGAGACGGCCAAGCACCGTTTCGGCGTGTCGGACGGCAGCAAGGGCATTATTTATACGCGGACCGGCCGGCACTTCTTTGATAAAAAGGAAGTAGAAACAGAGATACTTGACCGCCTGCGTGCAGTGTTGGATCAGACCCGTTTCTGGGAGGACTTCGGCACGGACTGGGTATGTCTGGATACGGAGTTGATGCCGTGGTCGGAAAAGGCGCAGACACTCCTCAAGCGCCAGTATGCGCCCGTGGGCAGAGCGGGTCGGGAAGGTCTTGCGGCAGCGATTGCAGCGCTTACAAAGACCTGCGAACGGCCGAACGAAGCCTTTGAGGTCGCAGCTGCAGCATCCGGGCAGAATGTCGATCCTGTCATGTTATTGGAGCGTTACCGTGCCAAGCTCGATGCGATCGACGGTTATGTCGCCGCATATCGAGAGTACAGCTGGCAGGTAGAGCGCGTTGACGATTTGCGGATCGCGCCGTTTCATCTGCTTGCCTGCGAGGGACATGTGTTTTCCGACGAAAAGCATGTGTGGCACATGGAAACGCTGAAGCGGTACTGCACCGGCATCGACCCGATCTTCATTCCCACCGATTATCTTGTGGTGGAAACCGGAGACGACGCAAGCAGAGCGGAGGGCGTGCACTGGTGGACGGTTCTCACGCGCAGTGGCGGTGAGGGTATGGTCGTAAAGCCGGAGTCCTTCATCGCACGTCGCAGCGCCGAGCTGCTTCAGCCCGCCGTGAAGTGCCGCGGGTCAGAGTATCTTCGGATCATCTACGGGCCGGAATATCTCTCCCCCGAACATATGACCCGACTGAAGAGGCGTTCCTTGACCCACAAGCGTTCTCTCGCGCTGCGGGAGTTTTCGCTGGGCATGGAATCCCTTGATCGGTTCGTCGCAAAAGAACCGCTGTACCGCGTTCACGAGTGCGTGTTCGGCGTGCTTGCCTTCGAGAGCGAGCCGGTAGATCCGAGGCTGTAATCGAAACCGCGTACCGGCTCCCTTTATGCCGAGATCTGCATGACCGAAAAGCAGTTTATAGACCTAAATGAGTACATCAATCGTTTTTAATTCGGTAGAAAGGAGCGCATATGAAAAACATCATAATAGAGAAGCTCAAAGAAATCGAAACCGCGGAGCAAGTGCGCGTCCTGTATGCCGCGGAATCCGGGAGCCGCGCGTGGGGTTTTGCATCTCCCGACAGCGATTACGACGTACGCTTCATCTATGCGCGAGAGCCGGAGGCGTATCTCAGTATCCTGCCCAAACGCGATGTGATCGAGTGGCAGCTGGACGAAACGCTGGATATCAGCGGCTGGGACATCCAGAAGATGTTCCGGCTGCTGCTCAAGTCTAACCCAACCCTGTTCGAATGGGCGAGCTCACCGGTCGTGTATCAAACCACAGACGATTGGGAGCGTTTGCGTCCCGTTCTCAACGATGCTTTCTCCTCCAAGGCCGGCATGCACCACTATCTCAGCATGGCGCACGGTAACTACCGGGAGTATTTGAAGGGTGAAACGGTCCGCATCAAGAAATACCTGTATGTGCTGCGCCCAATTCTTGCCTGCGAATGGATACTGGATTGGGGAACGCCGCCGCCCATGCTGTTTCGGGAGCTCGTGGATGCGGAGCTCGAAACATCTGTATGGCCGCTTGTTGACGAACTGCTTGCGCTGAAGCAGACCCGCTCCGAAATTGACGTCATGCCGCGGATCGATCCATTGAACCGGTATATCGAAACGGAACTGGAGAAGCTTGCGGAAGCAATTCGGCAAATGCCCGCACAAAAAAGCGGAGACCTAGAAGCGCTGGATGTGCTGTTTCGCAGGATCGTCCTGGGAGGAACGCACTAGAATAGAAGAGACAAAGCAATGTGCGGTGCATGCGCACTTTTGCCCATCTGCCGATTGGCTTAAATCCAATGGCATTTATATATATCAAAAGTTGTTTTGGTCCCGAGCTGCGATTTTATTGCAACGCAGGGCCTGCGACTTTTTCCAAAAAATGTGGTATGAAATGAGGTAAAAACAAAAATGCGCCCGATTGCATAATCGGGCGCATTGAGAATGCATGATAGCTTTATCGTATAGCCAAATACCGCCATGATACAGGCGGTTGAAAATGCCATTATTAAGTCGTGTGATGCTGAAATGTTCTCTTTAACTTACAGCATTAACGAAGCAGCCTATATTTATATTGTCCTTCTTTCGAGCACCACTCTCGCTACCAATACTGCTCCTATGCAGCACATCCAGGCAAATGCTGTCCATGTTGACGCCGTCTCAAACCCCGCCAACCCGACAGAAGCAAACCGGATGAGCATCACACCTGCTGTAATGGCAATAGAATATGGCAGAGCACGCCGTATGGCATCCTTTACAATGTCGCCGGATATTCGTGCAGCGTTGGGGCGAAATGTAAGGATAAGAGCCGGCAAGGCCTCAAACAGGATAGAGTATATGCTCAGCTGCAACGGTTCAAAAGGGTATTGCATGCCGGTAAGCGCACATATAAGCGAGAGCAGGAAGGAAAAGCAGGTCTTGGTCAGGAAGAAGGACGCCACGCGGCGTATGTTGTTGACAACACGCCGACCTTCGCTCACCACTTTGGGAAGGGCAGAGAAGCTGTTGCCCATCAGCACGAGCCGCGCTACCCGCCTTGCAGCGTCGCAGCCAGAGGCCATGGCAATACCACAGTCCGCCTGCCGGATGGCGAGTACGTCGTTTACACCGTCGCCCAGCATTCCCACGGTATGTCCCTGCCGCTGCAATGCTTTTACCAAAGCGAGCTTTTGCTCCGGCAGTACGCGACCGAATGTAGAGCATTGTAAAACGGCAGCATCATAGTCTGCATCGCACACAAGGCTGCCCGCATCCACCGCCTTGCCGGATAACCCCGCCCGGTTAGCGATGGCAGAAGTCGTTGATACACTGTCGCCCGAGAATATCATCAATCGCACATCCTGCTTCTCAAAATACCGCAACACCTCCGCTGCCTCCGGGCGGATGGCATCTCTAAGGCATACCGCATACAGAGGGATGAGATCGTCAGGCAGGGTTTCACAACAGCCGTGCTTTGAGCAAGCGAACACCAAAACGTGCGCGCCGCCCTGTTCCGCTTTGCGGATGCTTTCAGGTATAACGTTCATCAGTCGCTCTGCCGCGCCCATATATAAAGAGCCCCCGCCATATTCTACGGCGCTCCATGCGCGTTCCGAGGAGAATGGGGTCACAGTTTGGGGCAGAGTTTTTGGTGCGTCCGGGAATTGTCTTTTTAGTGCATCCAGCACTGGACTGCCGTCCTCCCCAAAGGCATGGCAGAACAGCGCGGTCAGCTCATCACGGTTGCTCGCATCCTCAAGCGGAATAAAACCATCAAACTCCAATTCGCCGTTGGTCAGGGTTCCGGTCTTATCCATACACAGCACATCCACCCGTGCCAGTGCCTCAATGCCGAAGAGTTCCTGCACAAGCGCATTGCGCTTACCCAGCCGTATCACGCCCACGGCGAGGGAAACGCTCGTCAGCAGCACAAGCCCCTTAGGCAAAAGCCCGAGAAGTGCCGCCGCCGTGGTAGTGACGGAGGACGCGAGGGCTACGCCTCCTGCGATATAGCTTTCATAAAACAGCACAGCCCCCAGAGGAATGATGAACAAGCCTGTAAAGCGAACTATTTTATTGAGGGATGCGAGTATCATCGAATCGTTCTTTTTGGACTTCTTGGCTTGGCGTGCAATGCCCGCAGCATAACAATCCTCGCCCACCTTGTCCGCTGTAGCCTCGCACAGCCCAGCCGTAACAAAGCTGCCGGAGAGCAATGCATCGCCTATGTGCTTTTCTATGGGAACAGCTTCTCCGGTAAGCAGTGCTTCGTTCACGGTGATACAGCCACTCTTTACCGTTGCGTCCGCACAGACCTGATTGCCCCGTTTGAGGCAAAAGCGATCGCCCTGGGTGAGCTCCTCCGGCCTAATATGCTGCACAGTGTTGTTTCGCATGACGCTGACCGTCGGTGCTGTTAAAAGCGACAGCTTGTCCACGATGCGTTTTGAACGTATATCCTGTATAATGCCAATGAGGGTGTTCGCAAAGATCACGACAAGGTATAAGAGATCCTTGTATTCTCCCACCGCAGCGATACATGCGCCTATAGTAAAGTTGAAGGCATTGAAGGTGGTGAACAGATGCCGCACTATGATCCCCAGTGCGGTGGCACCTTTTGCGCTATCTTTTCTCGCCATGCCCCGCCTCCGTATCTCGTCTGCGCGACTGATTTTCCCGCTTGAAGAGGTATGCCGCTGTCAATAATCCGTTGGCAAGCGCACTTGCACAGAAAACGAGCAACAGCCAATCACCCTGATCGCTTCCGATAAAGCCCATGGCGGGGTTGATGCGGTCTATGACGAACAGTATCAGAAAAACGACGCTCAGCTCGATAGAGCTATGACATAAAACATCCCATAATTTATACTTTTTCATATCAATTTCCCTCGCCGAAGCAGATGATGTCGCTGGATTGGCGGCCGCCCTTGTAGGGCCTGTTCACAAGCTCACCATTGAAGAGCATCTCAGCCGTCGCGCCGCCGTCAAGGTTGAATGCAGCCTTACAGCCGAGGTCGGCAAAAACCTGTGAAAGCTCTGCAAGTGTCATTCCGACGGAGTAGCCCTTCTGCCTGCCGTCCACGGTGATGAAGCAATAGTGCCCTGGCTCATAGTAGCCCATGGCGTTCCGGGGGTTTTTCCCTTTGATGGAGCTGTCAAACTCTATGATCGCTCCGCCATTATCATCAAGAAGTCTCGGCCCGAAACCCCACGCCTGCCAGGCGGCGTTGTCCACGGCGTCCATCACGTTAAAGTCAGCTTGGCTATAGGTCGCCATGACACCATCGGCATATAAAACGCAAACGTCGCTGGATACGGAGTCGCGGTACAGGTCACCGTTTCTTATCACCACGCCGCTGTTGCGCGCGCCGCAGTAATCGCCGGTAAAAGCAAATATAGCATTGTTTGCCTGAGCGATCTTTTTCGGCTCCTGGTGGATGCCAGTGCCATATTCGCCCTTAGCGAACGCCGTTTTGAAGGTGCTGATGCTTTTGACCCAGACGTCAGCCACATAATAGGTAACATCGTTGGCCTGAACCATGTTTATGGCAATGCGAAGATCATCGCTCTGGTAGCTGTGAAGCGCGCCTACGCCGGTATCAGCCGAAGGGAATGCCGCGGTAAAATCGCCGGGCGTATACACGGCAGAAGTCGGTGCAGGTGCGGCGAACTGCGCTTCCGCCTGCGTTTGCACAGCAGAATTGTTTGCGGCAGCATCCGTAGGTATCGTATCGGGTGTGGCTGGTACTACGGTGGCCACGCTGTTCGGGTCGACGATATTTTGAAGCACCTTGCCGCTCCTTGGCATCACATGATGGAACAGAGCGAATACCACGAGGATCACCGCTACCATAGTGACGTCTCTTATAATAACGGGAAGTGCGTGCATCACATGGCGTTTGTTTTTGAGCATCATATCTTTTCTCCTCATTTCATAAACAGACATATATACAGAACACTGCCTAGAAGCAGTACAGCCGTAAGAATGTACCATATCACGCGCTTTCTCTGCCTACGGCGTTTATCGCGTTCTTTCATGTGCCGCCTGTCGTCTCGCTGCAATGACGACTCCGTTTTTTCCCATATCGCATCCAAAACGGGCTGCATACCTGTCACCTCATTTCATGATGTAAGGATACAGGGCAAAAATGAGAGGGCAAGGAATCCGATATGAGAGTTTGGTGAGAATGAATATTTCCGAGGGAATATGGAATTCTCATCGGATTCTAATGCGGATTGCACGGATATGCGTTACAATTATTTTATTGGAGGCTTGCCCTTATGAAGATATTGATCGTGGAAGATGAAAAGGAGATCGTGCGCTTTCTGGAGCTGGAATTGCAACATGAGGGCTACGAAACTGAAGCGCGCTTTGACGGACGCAGTGGCCTTGAAGCGGCACTTACGGGTGACTTTGGCCTTATCCTGCTCGACATTATGCTGCCGGAGCTCAACGGCATCGAGATGCTCAGACGGCTCAGGCGGGAAAAGGATACGCCGGTGATTCTCGTGACCGCGCGGGACGCCGTGACGGACAAGGTAGCAGGCCTCGATATGGGTGCTTCCGACTACATCACAAAACCGTTCCATATAGAGGAACTGCTTGCCCGCGTGCGCGCTGCTGTTCGTAAAACACAGCCGAAGGCAGGCAGCTTGCTTACGGCGGGCGACCTCGTACTCGATACCGCCCAGCGCACGGTCAAGCGGGGTGACGAGGAGATAACGCTTACAAAGACGCAGTACGACCTGTTGGAGTACCTTGTTCGCAACAAGAATATTGTGCTTACCCGCGATCAGCTTCTAAACGAGGTCTGGGGCTATCAGTACACGGGTGACAGCAACATAGTGGACGTGTACGTCCGTTACGTCAGGAACCGTATCCATGAAACGGAGAAGAATAAACTGATCGAAACAGTGAGGGGCGTGGGCTATGTTCTTCGGGATAAGTAAATCAAAAGGGAAGCTTTCCATAAGGCTGACGCGCTCCTTCGGCGCAATGTTTTTTGTTGTGCTCGCCGTGCTTACGGCGGTGGTGTTCATTGCAGCATACAGCTTTCTCATCCAGAAACAGAAGGTCAATATCGTGACCTCTTTAGAACTTATCTCCGATCATATCGTGGAGGAATTACATGAGGGTGACTTGGTGACGGACAGAGGTATCATGGATGAGCAGAACACCAACACGATGCTCAACCTGTACTTATTAGATGATTCCGGAAAAATTATCAACCGGGTGATAAACTTTCATCTTGGGGAATCCTTGTTGCAAACGCGCGCCGAAACTCCCGAGCTGCACTTTTCCGAAGGTCACGAAATGCTGATGTGCTATGAGCAGGAGGTATGGGACGACGAAACACCGGTGGGCACGTTGTATGCCGTTATGAAGATGGAAGCCGAAAAGGATTTTTTGAAGCTTCTCGGTTTACTTCTTATCGGAGCGAATATCGCGGGCGTGTTCGCGGCGCTGTTCGTAGGCTGGCGCACAAGCAGGCGCATGCTCGCGCCCATAGACAGCATGATAACGGACGCACAAAATATTGGAAGCAAAAGCTTGGACGCTAGACTCGACGTGCCCGAAGCAGAGGACGAACTGAGGAGCTTGGCCCTTACCATAAACGGGATGCTAGAGCGCATTGAAAAAGCGTTTGAAGCGCAGGGGCGCTTCGTATCCGACGCTTCCCACGAGCTGCGAACGCCACTCGCCATCTTGCAGGGCAACGCCAATCTTCTCGACCGGTGGGGGCGTGAGGATAAGAAGGTGCTTTCCGACAGCATAGACTCCATCGCGCGCCAGACCTCCTACATGAACAAGCTGGTAGAAAACCTGCTGTTCCTTGCCCGCAGCGACGGAAAACGGCAGGAGTTGAAGAAAGCGACGTTTTTCGTAAAGAAACTATTTGAAGAGCTGCTAGAAGAACAGGTATTGTTGGATGAAGCGCATGTCTATAAAGCTGAATGTGACGACGCACTTTCTCTTTGCGCTGACCGAAGCATGGTAAAACAGCTTTTGCACGCCGCCATAGACAACAGCGTAAAATATACCCCTGAGGGGGGAAGCATCTCGCTTGCCGCATTCGAGGATGAGCACAGCATAGTGCTTAGCGTGATGGATACCGGCATCGGCATGGACGCAGAACACCTTGCCCACATATTCGAGCGGTTTTACCGTGTAGACAAGGCGCGGGCGAGGGCCACCGGAGGCATGGGCCTCGGCCTTTCCATTGCTGCTGCCATAGCCACAGCCCACGGCGGCAGCATATCCGCCGAGAGTGAGGCGGGTAAAGGTACGAAGATAACAGCGATATTTCCGCGATAGCCGCTGTATAAACGGAAAGAAGATGGGGTTTATGAAGCACTCAAAAAAGCCTATATTGTCGCAGGCGATGCTGTTTATCCTGCTGTTTGGCATTGTCAGCCTGTTTTCTGATATGACCCACGAGGGGGCATCCAGCATCAGGGGTGCATATCTTTCGCTGCTGGGCGCATCTGCGGGAACAATAGGCTTTGTCTCGGGCCTTGGCGAGCTTATCGGCTACTCCATGCGTTATGTGTTCGGCAAGCTGACTGACAAAACCAAGCAGTATTGGCCCATGACCATCGCAGGCTATGTACTGGATATTATCGCCGTACCCGCGCTTGCGCTCGTCGGCGAGCATGGATGGGTCGCCGCCTGCACATTGCTGGTCGTTCAGCGCATGGGCAAGGCCATCAAAAAGCCTGCGAAGGATACTATCATGTCCTTTGCCGCTTCCCAGGAGGGCGTGGGAAAGAGCTTCGGCATTCAGGAGGTGCTCGACCAGATCGGCGCGTTCATAGGGCCTGTGCTTCTATATCTCGTCATGCTTTTCAAGACAGATGGCTCCATATTTGAAACATATGCAACATGTTTCGCAGTATTGGCCGTTCCCGGCGCGATAACACTTGTTTTGCTGCTTTTCACCAAGCACAAGTTTCCCAATCCCGAGCATTTCGAGCCTGAGCCCACGGAGTATGTTCCCTTCAAGCTCAAAAAGGAGTTCATACTCTATATTGCGGGGATAAGCCTGTTCGCGTTCGGCTTCATCGATTATTCCATTATCATAATGCATGTTTCCCGCACCTATACGGGTATCGCCTCCGGCCTTGCCGAAACGGGAAGCCTCGTCAACAGCGGAACGCTGCCCTTGCTTTACGCGGGGGCAATGCTGGTAGACGCTGTGGCAGCGCTTTTCTTCGGAGTGATGTACGATAAAAAGGGCGTGCGTGCGCTGGTGTGGTCAACGCTCGTTTCCGCGCCGTTTGCCATCCTCATATTCGCGTTTGACTCCATCCCCGCCGTGCTCATTGGGATTGCCCTTTGGGGCATTGGCATGGGCGCACAGGAATCCATATTGAAGGCCGCCGTCACCACAATGGTGCCAAAGGCAAGCCGGGCCACAGGTTACGGCATATTCGAGTGCGCCTTCGGAGCGTTCTGGTTCCTGGGAAGCTGGCTCATGGGTGCGCTGTATGATGTCAGCATACCGGCGATGATCGCGGTTTCTGTCATTGCGCAACTTGCCGCAATCCCGCTTTATATGCGTTCGGACAGGCTCGGCCGCCCGCTTGAAACGAAATAACCACATTATCATCGTTCATTCATACGATTCTCATTTTTGCATTGTATCCTAGAGCTGAAAAATGCGAAAAGGAGGATCCTTATATGCCCATTCAAATACTGATCCCCGCCTATCAACCCGACGATAGGCTCGCAGCACTGGTGGAAGAACTGCGGATGATTTTCCCCGTGACTGTCGTGGATGACGGCAGCGGGAAGGAATACAGCAGCATCTTCTTCTACCTTGAGGAGCTCGGCGCGACTGTACTGCATCACGAGGCCAATTACGGGAAGGGCGCGGCGCTCAAAACCGGCATACGCCATATCATGGAGCAGGGCGACGCGGATGGCATCGTAACAGCGGACGCAGACGGTCAGCACACGATCAGCGATATCACCAAGATCGCGCTGATACTAAAGGAGCATCCCGGTACATTCATAATCGGTGGCAGGGACTTTACCCAAATGCCGCCGCGCTCCCGTTTTGGGAACACCCTCACGCGCTTCTTTTTCCGTTTATGTACAGGACTAAAAATTTCGGATACACAAACAGGCCTGCGCGGTCTGCCGGCCTGTCTCTTTGAGAAGCTCGCCGCGATTCCCGGTGACCGATACGAATATGAAATGGATGTACTGCTCTCGCTCAAGGAGTGGGGCACGCCGTATCTGGAGGTTCCAATCGATACCGTCTATCTGGACGGGAACCGCTCCACCCACTTCCATGCAGTAAGGGACGGCCTGCGCGTGTTTTCACGGGTGATCAAATATGCGGTGTCCTCCCTTGCGTGCACGGCTGTGGACTACCTTCTCTATCTGCTGTTTTTGAGTTTTTTGTCCGTTGGCTGGAGCTATGCTGCGGCGCGTGTATTCAGCGCAGCGCTGAACTACTTTCTAAATTGCCGGTTGGTGTTTCAAGGCAAGCCCACACTTACCAGCTTCTTGGGGTATGCGTTGCTCGCGGTCTTTTCGCTTGCAACCGGTTCGTTGGCGACAAGTTGCCTTGTAAGCCTTGGCGTAAGTAGCGTGCTTGCTAAACTTTTGATTGACGGATGCCTGTTTGCAATCAACTATATAGTACAAAAGAAACTTGTGTTTCGCCGTCCGAAAGCGTCTGATGCGTAAGGTGCGGCAGACCGGGATCGGGTTGCTGCTGAGTCTGCTTTTGAGTTGCACAGCCTGCATGAACGCGGCTGTCAACGAAACCGAAATTGTTGAAATAACAGTACCTCCGTCCGCAGCCGCCGCAACCGTGCCTCCGGTCAAAAAAGAACAGACTATGCCGATGCCTGCGTCCACAGCGGAACCGGCATCTACTCCTACCGCTACGCCAAGCCCTATGCCCACGCCCACATGGCCCATGAAGACGTTCAAATATAAACCCGCGGGCTACATTACTGCCCACGCCGTAAACATGAGAATTGGACCGGGTACGGAGTATGGCGTAATAAATAAGCTAAATGAACACAGCGTTGTCACCATGCTCGCTGAAAGCGGCGATTGGTACTTTATTGCTTTTGAAGGCACTGAGGGCTTTGTTAGCCGGGAATTTGTCAAAATAGGCGAATTGACCACACCAAAGCCGTCCAAAAAGTACAGTGACGACGAAATATACATGGCAGCGCAGATGATATGGCTGGAGGCAAAGGGCGGAACCTACGAGGAGTTTCAGGCAATAGCCAACGTGCTTGCCAATCGCATAGCAAGTCGCCAATTCCCCGATACCGTAGAGGACAATATATTCGCGCCTGGTCAATTCAGCGTTGCGGACGACCGAGAATGGTTCCTTTCAAAAAAACCGGGGAGATCCGCCAAACGCGCAGCAGACAGCGTGCTCAATGGCGGTGAACGTCCATTGGATAAATCAGTCATGTATTTTCGGGCAAAAAGTCGCGGCACCGAATGGGGCGGAAGGAAATATGTGAAAACGATCGGCAATCATTGTTTCTTTCGTTAAGAATAACTGAATGCAAGAAGTATAAACCGACGGTAGAATCGTATTGCTGTACAGAAGCAACACAGCATGAAAATGATCTATTCATCTCATAACTGCCACAATCTGATACTTTCCCGGTGCGCTGCCCGAATACCGAAACGGATAGCAAGTCACCAACACCAGCGTATTGCCATCCGCGGCGGGCAAGCGCCAATCGGCGGTGTTTATGTATATCATGGTTTCAGTCACAGTATAGGTCGCCATGCGCCCGTCTGAATAGGTGAATATGATTGCTGACGTTTTTGTGGTGGATGGTTCAGGCGTGTCAACCGCGCAAACAGGAGCTGTTATCTCAACAACAGTAAGGCCGCTCTCCCCTGTGCCACTTAAACACAACCAAACTAATTGGACCGTGAGCAGAAGCAGGGCGGCAAGCATCGCCGCCCTCAATATCGTTCTATTATTCATAAATCGTTCCTCTTTAATCTAAATGTGAAGATGAGCGCAAAAAGCAATCCTCCACTTTTCTCCGTTCTCGCCCCATAGGTTCCTTACCACCACACGGCCTTTGGTGGAACTGGCATCCACGATCTTGCCGGTGCCGATATAAATACCAGTGTGATGTATTTCATTCCAGCGCCCGCAGGCACAGGCTTTGCTCCAGAAAATCAAGTCCCCAGGCTGAAGCTGTACGCTTGAAATGGCATAGCCGTTGTCGTAGCAGTACTTCGCCTGCGCCACGGAGGTGCGGGGCAGGGATACGCCCGCCTGTGCGTAGGCATATTGGGTTAATTGAGAGCAATCCATCACGGAATAAGCTGTGCCGACTTTAGAAAGCGCGGCTTGGGCAATGTCGCCGCCCTTTGTGCCGATTGGGAGGTTAGCGGAGATCTGCGTCAATTCCTCGTAGGAGAGTCCGCCGTAAATATCCACATCCAGCAACTCCGCCCAAAGCTCGTTGTAGTCCTCGCTCATCAATTCCTCTAACATACGAAGCTTTTCTTCATCTTCAGGCACTTCGGCAGCTCGTATGGCAAAGGGAATTTCGCTTTTGAACACCCGCACCAGCGAGCCGTAAGCGTCCCGCACGGCGCGGATGGTGTTGCGTGAAAGGTTCGTGCGGCTATCTACCATGGTCATAACGATACCGTCTACCTGTAAGCGCGGGTTCAAGTTCCGTTTCACGCGCCCGATGGTCTTGAACAGCGCGTCCATATCGTCGGCAGCGAGAATATGCGCCTGCACTGGGATAATTACGCTGTCGGCAGCGGTCAGGGCGTTGACTACGGTTAGGCCCAATGAGGGGCGGCAGTCGATAAGAACGTAGTTATATTCATCCTTCACCCTATCAAGGTATTGCCGCAGGATGGTTTCACGGCTCATGCTGTTCACAAGCGTGACCTCCGTAGCCGCAAGGCTGGCGTTGGCGGGAATGAAGTCCACGCCTTCGGTGTGCTGTCTGATGGGGGCGGTGTACTCAAAATCGGGGTAAGCATCTTCATCGGAATGGGCAATGAGATAGTCCATGACGCTTGAAATGGTGCTGGTCAACTCTCTTGGATTTTTGATGCCAAGGCATTTAGTCAAATCCCCTTGTGGGTCAGCGTCCAAAAGAAGCACGTTCTTTCCCTGACGGGCGAGGCCAAAGCCAAGGTTCACTGTTGTGGTGGTTTTCCCGACACCCCCTTTTTCATGGGCGCAGGCGATTACTTTGGTCATGTGCGGTTTCCTCCTATTTTTTCTGCAATAAAAAGTCGCTTACTCAACGGCAAACAGCTTTCAAATATTGACTTATACGGGTTCAAAACACATTGATAATTGCAAAGGTTGCCCTTCAAATTAAGAGTGCTATAGTAGCACTTTCTGAAATAACAAAAAGCCCTGACTATATCAGTCAGAGCCTTTAATAAATCTACATAATATAATGAGTGTCAAGGATACGTCCATCGGGCGTAATGACCAGCGGTTACATCAAGTATTCATACTCTGTGTCTTGCTAAGAGCTTGCTAATTGGGCGGTGAAATATTAGCAAGAAACAGCGAATATGAAGTAATACGAAAAATCATTCAAATCGCCAAAAGCCTTGTGCCATGCGGGTTTGGCGGTATGGTAAGACACCACAACACACGCTGGACAATACGATATTCGGTGCTTCTAAGCGAAAGACCGCGCGTTCGAATCGCGCCGGGAACGCCAAAAATCCCGATAAAGTCTAACTTTTTCGGGCTTTGCTTTCCGTTGAGCACTGATAATCAGACATGTGCCGTAATGTCCGATTATCAATCCACAAATGCATTGCCATATAATGTGTATATTATTCCGTCAATTTTAGCTGTTTGAGCAGATTTACCGCGCTTTACCACATTTTCTACAACACTATGCCGTAAACGCCCTGTATCCGCTGATAATGCACACGTTCTGCGTTTGACTTTTTGCACTTATTCTGTTTTAATTGTTTACAGCTTATTTGAAAAGCCGTGTGTTTTTGCTGTTCCGCAGAAAGTGATATGCCGCTGTGATGCGCTTTCCTTATCACCAACGAATTATCTATCTGAGCATGAATTCCGCCCAGCGGTTCTGCCGGTCTTCCTGATGCACGCTTCGGTAGAGCAGCCGGTCAATATAGGTCTCCCTGCGCCGCTCCACGGCTTCCGTGCAGTGATCGATCCCTTCCCGATAAACGATGGAACTGAGGTCATAAATCGGGTATCCCATGGCATGTCCTGCCGTATGGACTACCGCGCACGCCTGCCCGACGGCATGACACGCCGCGATATCTGCCCTGCAGTCGATTTCTTTGGCAAACGCGTGGCAGTCCAGAATTTTACGCTGCGCTTCGTGCATTTTGATTCTGCCGGCCGCCCAGTCTCTTGCAGCGTCCAATGCCTCCTGCGGACGTTTTTCCATTGGATAGTTCTGTGCCAAAACTTCTATGGACTCCTCCGCCAGATCAAATGCCCACAGCACGACCGTCCTGTGGTTCTGTATACGCAGAAACGAATTTAGCTCCTGCAGAAATGCACAGTCCTTCACAAACAGAATCTGATTTTTCTTTTGGAGTCTGCCTCTGACTTCGTCATACCAGTCCATCATGTGGCCTCATTCACTCGATTTCTCAATTTGATTATACCATAAGCTTCTTTTCAAAATAAATGTTCAGCCAGTTGAGAGCCAGCACTTCGCCCTTGCGCAGGCCGGCATACAGCATGGCCATGGCGGAGAACTCCCACCAATCACTGTCAAGACCCAGCTCTACGAATTAGTTCGCCAGAAAACGCTATCTGTGATTATTATACCCGAAACTCCAATGCATTCCTACCGTATATTTTGCTGAATGCTCTTTGCCGCAAACGGTGTTCTCCGTTGCGTCCCCGCTATGGTATAATCTGAGCAGGCAAACCGGGGTTTGTCTATATCATGTGTTTTGAGGGAGAGGCATATCATGAAACCGTGGTTTACGATTGACCGCATTGATTCAGATACACATATTATCAGCGAATATCGGCATTGGGAGGAGACCCATTGCTACCTGTTGGAGGGCAGTGAACGCGCCCTGCTGATCGATACGGGGCTTGGTATCAGCAACATATCCGAGCAGGTTGAAAAGCTGACCGCAAAGCCGGTCACTGCTGTTGCCACGCATATCCACTGGGATCACATAGGCGGGCATAAGTATTATCCCGATTTTTACGCGCATGCAGCGGAATTGAATTGGCTTTCCGGCGAATTCCCGCTGAGCATTGAAACGGTCCAGCAGATGGTGCTTGACCGCTGTGACCCGCCGGATGGCTATGACGTGAGCACCTACGAATTTTTTCAAGGCACGCCGACGAGGGTTCTGCACGACGGAGATACCATTGACCTCGGAGGCAGAATAGTCACCGTGCTTCACACTCCAGGGCATTCGCCCGGCCATATGTGTTTCTTTGAAACTGCGCGGGGATACCTGTTTACCGGCGATCTGGTTTATAAGGATACCCTGTTTGCCTATTATCCCTCCACAGACCCGAAGGCATATCTAAGGTCGCTTGAAAAGGTTGCGGCGCTTCCAGTTAGCAAGGTGTTTCCCGCACATCATACGCTTGATACCCAGCCGGAGATATTGCTGCGTATGCGGGATGCTTTTCGCGAGCTTGATAAGGAAGGCAAGCTGCATCATGGCAGCGGAACATTCAAGTATGGGGATTGGGCCGTCTGGCTGTAACCCGGAATTGAACCGAGCAAAGCAAATACCAACAGCCCTCCCGCCGGACAGCAGGTGGGAGGCAATGCATAAAAGAATATAGCGGGGCAAGCCTTGAACGGGATGCTAGCGTTCCGCTTTCTCCGCCCAGAGCTTTAACTCCGCTTCCTTTGTACTGCTGCTGAAGCGTTTCCCTTCTTTCAGCATGGCGCCCTTGCAGGAAGGAGCGAGCTCCGCGTTCGTGTTGCCCATGCCGCTGCCGCCGGAGGTGGCAAACGGGACTATGGTCTTGCCCGTCAGGTCATGCTGTTCAAGGAAGGTGTTGATAATCGTCGGCGCCACATACCACCAGATGGGGAAGCCCACATAGACGGCATCGTATTCGGCCATGTTCTCCACCCTGTTCGCAACCGCCGGGCGGAAGGACTTATCGTTCATCTCAATGGTGCTGCGGCTCTCCTTGTTTGTCCAGTCCAGATCAGCCGCGCTGTAAGGCTTTTCCGGCAGAATCTCAAACAGATCCGCGCCAATGGCGGCTGCAAGCGTTTTTGCCAACTTTGCAGTTACGCCGCTTGCTGAAAAGTATGCTACCAGCCTTTTGCTCATCGTTTATCTCCTTTGTCTTATTTTGTGTCCATTCAAATTCGCTTCACGGAATTCCTATGCGAGCTCCCATACGAATGTGACCGTATCACGGGTGTCGATCTCATCGGGTTCTATCTCGATGGATTTTGCGCGCATGGGCGCTGCAAGGCAGTTATCCGCCATGCTGTACCGGGTTTCAGAGCATACATTGAGTTCTGCCCAGTTATAATCGATGGCAACAAGCCTGCCGAGCTTCTCATTTGATGCTTCGCACAGAATCTCCGCCTTTCTTCTTGCGTTCTCCGCGGCGCTTTTGAGCAGTTCCTCCTTGATGCCGGTTGGATCCTTGACTGTGAACGCGATGGAAAGCACAGGCTTTGCCACGCAGTCCGCGATCGCGCCGAGCGTCTGAGACAGCCTTTTTGCATCAAAATCGAATGTGATTTTCAGCGAGTGGGAAACGATATAGCCGTTGAACACGTTCTTCCACTTTCCGTTCCCATCCTGCTCATTCTGATAATCTGTCCGGACGTTGAAGTTCGTGGTCTTGATCGCTTCCTTGTCAAAACCTGTCCCGGCCAGAGAAGCCTTCAACTGCTCCAGATGAACAGCAGCAAGCTCCATGGCCTTCTCGTATTTCATGTCCTGCGCGTCGAGCGTCATGCTGATGATCACATAATCCGGCCTTGCCGTTGCGCTGCCCACACCTTTTACCGTAATCGTCCTTGTCATTTCATCTTCCTCCTTATCGCCCGTCTTTTCATGTTTTTCTTCTGCGGTACACCTCCCACAGCGATTCATCCAGATATGTCCATGTTTTTTCCTTTATCCCAGCCATGGCTTCGCAGAGCGCCTCCGCAATGCTGCCTGACGAGGATTCAATACTGTTTCCACAGCAAGACCTCTATAGTCATTATATCAAAAAGGAAATTACAAGCCAATTTTTATCGAAACCTTCCATAAAAAGTCGCGAATCCCCCCGCCATGCGGACAACTGTCGCTTATGTTCCCGCTATGATATAATTGAACAACTAACATCACACACCGGGGAGAAATGCATGTACAAATACTTATTGTGGGATATCGACGGTACCGTACTGGATTTTCTGGCATCGGAGCAATACGCCATCCGCGTGCTGTTTCAAAAGTACGGGCTCGGCACATGCAGCGACGAAATGCTGCGTACCTATTCGAAGATCAACGTGAAATACTGGGAAGCGCTTGAACGAAATGAACTGACCAAACAGGAGATTTTAGTGGGCCGGTTCCGGGAATTCTTTGCGATGTTCGGCATCAATCCCGCGTTGGCAGAGCCCTTCAACAGCGAGTATCAGGCGGCGTTGGGCGACCATCTGGTGTTCGTTGACCATGCAGAAGAAATGCTCCGGGCAGAGAAGGGCAACTATACGCTTATCGCAGTGACCAACGGAACCAAAGCGGCGCAGGCAAAGAAGCTCAGGCGGTCCGGGCTTGACCAAATCTTTGACGCGGTGTTCATCTCGGAGGATGTGGGATATGAAAAGCCCAATGCGGCCTATTTTGAACATGTGTTTCGCAAAGCTGGCATTGTGGATAAAACACAAGCGTTGTTGATCGGCGACTCTCTGACCAGCGATATGAGGGGCGGCGAGATTGCAGGCATCGATACTTGCTGGTACAATCCAAAGCACCGCATAAACACCCTGAATATCCCTGTGACCTATGAGATCGACGATCTCGGCAAGCTCGCGGAGCTTCTTCGTTGACAAGTGGTGCGTAAAAAACAGCTTTCGGGGAACCGCATGGCACATATGCGGACTTGTTCTGTCACGGGGCATGCTGCAAGGCGTTTCCACTCACAGCGCCATTTTTGATTGCTTTTGCCGTCGCTGCCTGGCAGAGCCGAAGAACGCGGTTTGTCTTTTCTCGGTAAACCGGTCAAGTTCGTTTTGCAAATGGATTCGCAACAAAAACCGCCAAAAGGCTCCCAAGGGAGCCTTCTACATCGTTTCATATTTATAGCTTGCTTCAGCTATATTGGGGTATGCTTGCTTCAGCCAAGCAGCATCCTGTCGTTTGCAAGCTCGCTGCCGCTTGCAGCCGCAAAGCGCTCAAGCAGCATCTCAACCGTGAGGTTCTTCTTCTCTTCGCCCCGAATGTCAAGCACAATCCTCCCGTTCTGCATCATGATGAGACGATTGCCGCAGGCGATCGCGTCGCGCATGTTGTGCGTCACCATCAGTGCCGTAAGGCCGTGCTCCGCAACCATGCGGCAGGAAAGTTCAAGCACTGTCGCGGCAGTCTTCGGGTCAAGCGCCGCGGTATGCTCATCCAACAGCAGCAGCTTCGGTTTGTTCATCGTTGCCATGAGAAGCGTCAGCGCCTGCCGCTGGCCGCCGGAAAGGAGCTTCACCTTTGTGGAAAGCCGTTCTTCCAGCCCAAGGCCCAGCGTAGCAAGCTGTTTTTTGTATTCCGCACGTTCCGCATTGCTGATGCCCCAGCGGAGCGTCCGCGGCTTGCCGCGGCGGTTTGCAAGGGCAAGGTTCTCCTCGATCCACATGTTGCCGGAGGTACCCATCATCGGGTCCTGGAATACGCGGCCGAGCAGCTTTGCGCGCTTATGCTCCGGCATGCGTGTCACATCCACGCCGCCGATGGAAATTTTGCCTTGCGCAGGCATATAAACGCCTGCCACACAGTTCAAAAGCGTGGATTTTCCCGCGCCGTTGCCGCCGATCACCGTCACGAAATCGCCTTCTTCAAGCGTCAGCGAAACGCCGTCGAGCGCTGTTTTTTCGTTTACCGTTCCCGCGTTGAACACAATGCGGAGATTCTCGATTGAAAGCATGGTTTCAGGCCCCCTTCCTGCCGCCCTGAATTTTCGCCTTGATGACAGGCAGTGAAAGCGCAAGCGCCACAGTGATGGCTGTGAACAGCTTGAGATCGTTTGCGTTCATGCCGAAGTGCAGCACGGCTGCAATGATCAAACGGTACGTGATTGCGCCAAGCGCAAGCGAAATCAGCCGTTTAAAGAAGCCGCCCTTTCCAAAAAGCACCTCGCCGATGATGAGTGAAGCAAGGCCGATCACAATGGAACCCGTGCCCATCTGGATATCCGCAAAGGACTGGCTCTGTGCAATCAGCGCGCCGGAAACCGCCACAAGCCCGTTGGAAAGCACAAGGCCTAAAATCTTCATCACATTTGTGTTGATGCCCTGCGCCCGCGCCATGTTCGGGTTCCCGCCCGTTGCGCGGATGGCGCAGCCAACCTCCGTGCCGAAAAACCAATAGCAGAAGCAGATCAGCATGAGCGTTACCCCTGCGCCAACCACAATGGTCGCCACGGTTTTTGTCATGCCAAACGCCTCCATCACCGGCGTGAACACGGTGGACAGCTTCAGCAGCGAAACGTTCGCTTTGCCCATGATGCGCAGGTTCACAGACCATGCCGCAATCATCGTCAAAATGCCGGAAAGCAGAGGCGGAATCTTGAGCAGCGTATGCAGAAGCCCCGTGCACAGCCCGGCCGCCATGCCTGCTGCAAATGCAAGCAGCAGGCTCAGGTAAGGGTCTATCCCCGCGGTAATGCTCACCGCACACACGGCCGCCCCCATGGTGATGCTGCCTTCCACGGTTAGATCCGCCACATCCAGGATACGGTAGGTGATATAAATGCCGATGGTCATGACCGCCCAAAGCAGCCCGAACCCGGTTGCGCCTAAAACTTCATTCCACATGTTTCACGTTCCAATCGCCGCCCGGCCGCGCTTTCCTGCGCGCCGGGCGGCGGTCTCCTTTTCATTTATTCAGGTCTCTGTTTCGTTTCTTCAGTTGGCTGCCTTTGCAAGAAGCTCTTCGGGGATGGTTATGCCGATCGCATCCGCAACCGCCGTGTTGAACGCAAGGTCCATTTCCGTCAGCGATTCAATGGGCATCGTGGAAACATCAGCCCCGTCCACGAGGATGCGCAGCGCCATCATGCCGGTCTGGTAGCCGAGATTGTAGTAGTTGATGGAAAGCGTTGCAAGGCCTCCTGCATCCACCATGGAGGATTCGCCGCAGATCACGGGCTTTTTGGCTTCGGTGCATACGCCTTCCACAATGGGCATGGAAGAGGCAAGCGTATTGTCTGTGGGGATATAGATCGCGTCGCACTTGGTCACAAGCGATTGCATTGCCTGCTGCACATCGTTGGTGGAAGTCACGGTCACTTCAGTGACGGCCATATTGCGCGCCTGAATGGCCTCTGTCGCAAGCTGCGCCTGCAGGATGGAGTTATCCTCGCCGGAGTTGTAAATAAGGCCCACGGTTTTGGCTTCCGGCACAAGCTGCATCAGAAGGTCGATCTGCTCCTCAATTGGGTTCATATCCGTCGTGCCGGAGACGTTGCCGCCGGGAACTTCATTGGATTCCGCGAGCTTGGCGACGACGAAGTCCGTAACCGCAGTCGCAAGGATCGGAATCTCCGTGGTTTTGCCGGCAACCGCCTGCGCGGCAGGCGTTGCAATGGCGAGCACGAGGTCGACTTCCTCGCTCACAAACCGGTCGGAAATGGTGGAGAGGGTGGATTGGTCATTCTGCGCGTTCTGGAAGTCGATCTTGATCTTATCGCCATCCACATAGCCGTTGTCTGCAAGCGCCTGAACGAAGCCTTCGCGCGCTGCATCAAGGGCCGCATGCTCGGTGAGCTGGATGATGCCAATCGTAATGGGGTCTTCCGGCGTAAGCTGCCCTTCCGGCGCAGCTTCCGGGGTGGTTTCGGGCGTAGGTTCGGCGGGAGCAGGCGTGGGCGTTGCATCCGCAGTGCTCGGCTGCTGCGTTGTTGCATTGTTGCAGGCGCACAGCACAAGCATGAGCGCTGCGCAAAGCAGGATAGAGATGATGCGTTTCATGGTTTGTTCCTCCGTTTTTAAGTTTTTTGAAATTAAAAAGCCCGTCCTAAAAAAGGACGGGCTTGCTGCCGTGTTACCACCTTTGTTCGCCGTCTGCTCACGCAAAACAGCCTCTTTGAGTACTACATACTCGCGCCACTATAACGGGTGAACCCGTCCCGATCTACTCGGCGCATGGCCTTTCGGCGGGCGGCTCCTGCGTGTATTCCCGTGCCGTTCCCTCCTGCCTCGCACCAACCGGCAGTTCTCTTCAGGGTCTTTCTCGCGGTACTCTTTCGCAGTCATTGCCATTTTCTGAATATTCCCCAAGTACATGCATACTCTGCCACGATAACGGGTGGTCCCGTCCCATCCTACGCAGGCCGAAGCCTTTCAGCGGGAAGCTCTTGCGTGAATTCGCGCGCCGTGCCCCTTCTGCCTTGCACCAACCGGCAGTTCTCTTATGGGCCATTCTCGCGGTACTATGTCGCCGTCGTCGCCATCAATTTTCGATTGCGGCTATTATATCGTGCCCTGTTCCGCTTGTCAACAGGAAAATATATTATTTTTATTTCGCTGCTGCACAGGCCGGCCGGAGCGCGTTCCTGTTTCTCCTCAATCCCGCCGGGAACGGTTTGCGATCATGAACAGCCGCAGGAAGGAAACGAATGCGGAAAGCGCCGCCACCACATAGGTCATCGCCGCCGCGCGCAGCACAGCCTTTGCAGCGCCTTCTTCCTCTCCGCCCGAAATGTATCCGCCCTCGGAAAGCATGGCAATGCCGCGGCGGGAAGCGTTGAATTCCACCGGCAGCGTCACAAGTTGGAACATCAGGATGCCGCCGAAAAGCAGCGCGCCGAACACGGCAAGGGAATAGTTCCCCATAATCACCCCGAGCAGCACCAAATAAGGCGACACTGCGGAACCGATGTTGGCCACCGGCACAAGCGCGTTGCGCACGCGGATGGGCGTATACCCTTCCTGATACTGCATCACATGGCCGATCTCATGCGCCGCAACGGCGAGCGCCGCAACGGAAGATTGGTCAAACACCGCTTCCGAAAGGCCAACCGTGTTGGTTTTGGGGTTGAAGTGGTCGGTCAGCGCGCCGGAAACACGGGTAAGCTGCGCGTTGCTGCCGCCGTAAAGGAGCATGCGCTGCGCTACGTCACACGCGCGCAGGCCGGTTCGCGCAGGCATGTTCGAGTATTTCCGGAATGTGCTCTGCACGCGGGAGGAGGCGATCATGCCGATCACCGCAACGGCGAGTACCACCCACAGCATGGAATCATAATAAAAATACGGCATTGCGTTCAGCCCTTTCCTGCACAGGTTTTTTGTATTGTAACCAGTATACCACAAACCGGGATTTCCCGGCGCGCACTTCACAATTTTTCCGCAGAATGTTATCATTGTAGTCGTAGTATCCCTGCAATCTCATGAAAGGGCACCACGTTTTATGACTCGCGACATCCTCGGCCTTTCGGACAAGGCGTTCTATCGGAAAGTATTTGCCGTCTGCCTGCCCATTATGCTCCAGCAGCTCCTTTCCACCGCCATGTACATGGTGGATACCATCATGATCGGCGGCTTGGGCGACATTGAGCTTGCGGGCGTTGGTGCGGCAAACCAGCTTGCGTACCTGCTGGACATCTGCCTGTTCGGCGTCACGGGCGGCGGAAGCGTGTTTATGGCGCAATATTTCGGCAAAAAGGATCTTGCCGGCGTGCGCCGTACGCTCGGCCTCTGCATCGTGCTCGCCGGCGCATGCGCAGCGTTGTTCGTTGCCGTAGCGCAGGGCTTCGGCGGGTTCTGCGTGGGCCTGTTCAGCGAAGAATCTGCCGTAACAGCGCGCGGTGTGGAGTATCTTTCCATCGCCTCCTGGGGGTATCTGTTCAAAGCGCTTGTCTATCCCTTCGGCGCGGTTCACAAATCCACCGGCCATGCAAAGCTGCCCATGCTTTCCGGCCTTGCGGGGCTTCTTGTGAACATGTTCCTGAACTATTGCCTCATCTTCGGCAACCTGGGCTTCCCGATGCTCGGCGTGCGGGGCGCAGCCATCGCAACACTCATCGGCTCCGCAGTGGATTGCGGCACGCTGCTGTTCTTCAGCTTCGCCCGCGATACCGCCGCCCGCGCAAAATGGCATGAACTGTTCGACCATGTGTTTTCCAACATCCGCCCGTTCATCGCCGTAAGCGCGCCCGTGCTGCTGGATGATTCCATCTGGGCGCTCGGCATGCTTGCACAGAATGCGATCTACGGCAAAATGGGCACGGATGCTTTCGCCGCGATGATGATTGTCGGCACGGTGGATAAGCTTTCCTTCATCCTGCTTCAGGGGATCGGCACGGCGGCCGCGGTCGTCATCGGCAATACGCTTGGCGCAAGCGGGCAGGATGACGCCTATGTTTACGGCAAGCGTTTCCTTTGGCTCTCCGCGCTCGTCGGCACGCTCGTTGCGGTGCTCGTCTGCACGCTTGGGGTATACATCCCCTATCTTTACACCAACACCACGCCTGCAACGCAGGCGCTTGCCGCGGATACGACCTTTGTAATGGGCTTTGCTCTGCCGCTTTGGGCGCTTAACTTCACGATCATCGTGGGCATCCTCCGAAGCGGCGGGGATACGCGCGCAGCGGCGATCATCGACCTCCTGCCCATGTGGGTCATTTCCATCCCGCTTTCGCTGCTCGTCGGGCTGTATTTCAAGCTTCCGCTCCCGTATGTTTATGCCTGCCAGCACGTGGCAAGCCTCGTGCGCCTTTGGTTCGCGCTGCGCCGCACGCACCGCGGCGAATGGGCGCGGCAGCTGGTGTAAGGATATGCGCCGGGCATATGCATGCTTACAGAGATGCGAAAGGCACGGCCTTGGAATGACGGATATGGATCGGAAATATATGTTATATTCAGGCGGGCAGCATTTACGGTCGGCGTAAAATGATATATAATTAACAATAGAATCAAGCATAATCGGGAGAGGTGTAAGCAGTTGAAACGACAAATCATTTACCGTACAACACATATCGCCTGCCGGGTGTTGCTCGTTGCTTTTCTGCTTGAACTGCTGGCCTTTGCGGTTTGGGATATGCGCAATTTTGTGCTTCTCGGGTGTACCCTTGCAATCGGGCTCGCTATGGCCGCCGCCAATGCCTTCTCCATCGCCTGCCCATTCTGCAACCGTCCGCTGCCGGTGCATGCGTTCAGGAAGCCGGGCGCTTGCATCTGCGAATTCTGCGGCAAGGAAGTCAGCATCGTGTGATGCTGCGTCAGGAGAATCAGTCGAACCGCATCGAACTATGAACTTTTATCGTAAAACGATAAATTTATATTGAAATTCAATAATCCTCATGCTACAATACCTCCAAGAAAGCGATTTCATTCGGAGGTATTGTTCTTTTATGAAAGCAAAACTCCTGCCCCGCATCACGGAGGCCATGCTCTATCTTCTTGCGGCGTTTGTGCTTCTTTGCGCCGTAACGCTTTACATCCCGGGCAGCGGTTGGGATCAGATCATCGCTGCCTACTGCCAGACGGATTCCGACCCCGTTGCGCTGCGCGTATTCCTTACGGCTGCTGCCGTATTTGCGCTGTGGATTCTCTTTGAGCTCCTGCTCGTAATGCGCACGGTTTCCACCGACCCTTTTGTGCAGCGCAACGTACATGCGTTCGTGCGCATGGGCATTGCAGCGGAGCTTGCGGGCGCAATGTTCACCGTGCGGTGCGCCGCATACTTCACGCCCATGACGGCTGTGTGCGCAATCGTGATGCTGCTTGCGGGCCTGTTTGCGCTCGTGCTTGCGGGCGTGTTCCGCCGCGCCGTTGCGTTCAAGCTTGAAAACGACCTGACGATTTAAGGAGGCAAGCGCAATGATCCGTGTCAACCTTGACGTGATGCTTGCAAAGCGCAGGCTTTCCTCCGGCGAGCTGGCCGAACGCCTCGGCATCACGCCGGCGAACCTTTCCATCCTCAAGACCAACAAGGGAAAAGCCATCCGCTTTTCCACACTCGATGCGCTCTGCCGGATTCTGGAATGCCAGCCGGCGGACATTCTGGAATATGTTCCGGACACAACGGAAAGCGAGGCCGTCTGATGGAACAAAAATACTATGAGCAACCGCCCGCACCCTCTTCCGGCCAGGCTTCCGCGCCCGAAAAGCGCGTGTATGCCCCTCTGCAGCGGCTGATGCTTCTGTTTGCGCTCGCGCTCGGGGGGATCGCCGCCTTCTGGTGGTTCGGAGAAGCCGGCGCGTTCTTTTCCGGCACCGTCCGTGAATTCGTCCCCGCCTATGCGGTGTTCTGGGCCGTGTATGCCGCGGGCTTCTGTGCGGCGAACCCCAAGCGTGCCCTCCGCCCTTCCAGCCTGTTCCTGCTTGCCGCCACGGCGCTGCTGTTTCTGCGTTACGCCATATACGCGCAGGCGGAAACATCGCTGCTTAACCTGTTCGTGATCCCGCTTCTTCTGATGCTGCATGCCGTGGACTGTTCCTTTGATGTGCCTGCCTGCCGGGAAGGACAGTATTTCAGTTTGTATCTGCGCGGCTGGTTCGTCGCCCCGTTCGCATGCATCGGCCGCTTTTTCGGCGCGCTTTCGAGCCTGTTCCCGCGCGGCAAGGGCAGCCCGCGGGCGCGCGCCGTGCGGCTCGGCCTTCTTTGTGCGCTCCCGGTTGCCATCCTTGTGGCGTCGCTGCTTCTTCAGGCGGACGCGGTGATGGCCTATTATCTTACAAACTTTCTCAAAGGGTTGTCCTTCGGCAGCTTTTTGCCGCGCCTTGCAGGGGCGTTGCTTGTTGCGATGCTGTTCTATTCGTTCCTGTACGCGATGACGTGGCAAAAACCCGCCGTTCCGGATGCGCCGTATCAAAAAGCCATCGACCCGGAGAGCGTGCTTGCAGCGCTCGGGCTTCTGCTCGCGGTATATGCCGTGTTTGCAGCCTTCCAGTTCACGTACCTCACCGGACTTGCGGGCCTGCCGGCGGAGCTGACCTATTCCGAATATGCGGTGCGCGGGTTTCGTGAGCTTTGCGCTGTGGCAGCGATCAACTTTGCAGCCTTCGGCGTTTGCCTTGCTTTCACGCGGGAGCACCGTGCGCTTCGCCCCATGCTGCTTGCGCTCCTCGGCGCCACGGCTCTCATTCTCGTTTCCGCACTCTTCCGCCTCGCGCTCTACATCCGCGCCTATGGCCTTACCATCAACCGCATTCTGCCGCTTTGGTTCATGCTTTTTCTGCTTGCGGTGCTCGCGCTCTGCGCGGCGAAGCTCTACCGGCCGAAGCTCCGGCTCATCCGCCTGCTCGCGGGTGTGCTCGTCGCGTGGTATCTTTGCCTCAGCGCACTGAACCTTGATGCAATCATCGCAAAAAGCGTGCTCGCGGACGCAGAGCGCAAGGGCGGCTTAACCGAAACAAACGCCAATCTCCTGCGCTACCAGCTTTCGCAGGATGCGCGCGGCGTGCTTCTCAAGAGCCCGCTGCGGGAGCAGATTTATTACGATGTTGCACCGGAAGACATCCCGAACAAGTAACCGGGAAAAGGAGGAGGGCTTCACAATGAAGCACGGCACAACACCCAAGCGGCAGCATGCGCGTTTGCTGCTCACGCTTTTCCTCACAGCCTGCTTTGCCTGCGGCTGTGGGGAAGCGGTCGGCCCAGAACGATTTTATGCAGAAAACCGGGAAGCGCTTGAAAACGCTGCTTATGAAATTATGGCAAATGGGGATGCCGATGGCGTCCAAATCCAAGGGGTCGAGCGTATTTCCTATTGGGAATCCGAAAACCCGGTCATTGAATTTATCATTTCAACATCCGGAAGCGTCCCCGCTTGCACATATAAAGGCATCTACTACTCCGCAAGCGGAGAACCGGCGGCATTTCAATGCGCGGATGTGGCCTTGACCGAAACGGAAACCGGGTGGGCTTGGGCTGCGGAAGGCGATAACCGTGGGGCTACGGTCCATATTGAAGGAAATTGGTTCGCTTTTGAGGCCGCGCTTTAATTGGCCTGTGGGTTTTCTTTTCATCCATCCTGAATTGCAGAAAGGAGTTCCATCCATGAAGTTTACCATCACACCCAAACGGCGGCATGCGCGTTTGCTGCTCGTGCTCTGCCTCACCGCCGGCCTTGCCTGCGGCTGCGGCAAACGGGTCAGTTCGCCTGACCCGAACGCAAACCTTTATATCGTATTTGACAGCACCGATGTCGTGCGCTCCGTTTCAATCGACCAGGAAAGCGGCGCTGCGGGCGAAACCGTGCAGTACGCGGACGGCACGCCGTTTCTTGCCGGGGAAACCTTCAGCTTTTCCGTTGCGGAATCCGCTTCCGTCCCCATAACGGTGCGCATTTATGCGGGCACAGGGCAGGAGATGGGGGATCCGCTTGCTGAGGCGGAATTCACGCTGGATCTTTCTGAAGGGAAGAACGCCTTGCTCCGCATTTTCAACGACGCGGACGGCGCGCTCGTGATCGAGCATGACGGGCATCTGAACTTCGAGCTTTCCGCCTGAGCTTGACAGACGCTCCGCCGCATGGTACGATACTTGTACAATAAGGGAGTAGCCGGCGCGGTACGCCGCGCGGCAAAGTCGACACACTGGAAGCGCTGCTTCCCGGCTTGGCATGAAATGGCGAGACTTATCTGTTCAAACGGCAGATAGGTCTCTTTTTTTGCTCATATATTTAAATCGGCACAATTGGAGGAACAAAGGCATGCAGATATGGGAGCTTTTCATCATCGCCGTGGGCTTGTCCATGGACGCGTTCGCAGTGGCGGTCTGCAAAGGGCTTTCGGTGCGGAAGGTTTCGCCGGGGCATGCGCTCACGGCAGGGCTGTACTTCGGCGGGTTTCAGGCGCTGATGCCGCTCCTCGGCTACTTCCTCGGTACACAGTTTGAGTCGCTGATTCAATCCGTGGATCACTGGATCGCCTTTGCGCTGCTCGGGCTCATCGGTGCGAACATGATCCGCGAATCCCGCTCTGAAAGCGAGGAATTCAACGATTCTTTCGGCCCGAAGGCCATGCTCCCGCTTGCCGTCGCCACCAGCATCGATGCGCTTGCCGTGGGCGTTACGTTCGCGTTTTTGCAGGTGCAGATCGCTCCCGCCGTGGCTTTCATCGGCGTAATTACCTTTGCCCTTTCCTGCCTCGGCGTGAAGCTCGGCAACGTATTCGGCGCAAAATATAAGTCCCGCGCAGAACTTTTCGGCGGGGTCGTGCTCATCCTGATGGGCGCAAAAATCCTGTTGGAGCATCTTCTGCAAGGCTGAACGGGAATCGGCAGCGTATGCAGAGGGCGGCCATGCGGCCGCCCTCTGCATACCGAAAAGCCAAGCCGGCGGCAGGCCGCCGGCTTGCAGCGCTTCTGCGCTGTTTTAGTCTTTAGTCCGCACGCTTCTTTCCCCAGAAGAACAGCGCCACGGTACCGGGGCCGGTGTGGCTTCCGATGGTCGTGCCGACGCTGTTGATCTCAACCTTGCCGCTCAGGTTCGGGAAGCGCTCCTCCACAAGGTCTGCAACATAGCGCGCATCCTCGTAGCAATAGGATTGGGAGATGTAGCACTTGCCGGAATAGGCAAGCCCGCCCTCCGCGTTTTCCGCCATGCGCTCCACTTGTTTTTGCAGCACGCGCTTCTTGGTGCGCACCTTTTCGCGCGGGATCAGCCGGCCGAGGTTATCCATGTTCAAAAGCGGGCAGATGCCGAGCATGGAGCCGAAAAAGCCTGCCGTTTTGCTGATGCGGCCGCCCTTGATGTAAAACGTCAGATCCGTAGAAATAAACCAGTGGTGCAGCTCAAGCTTATGTTCCTCCGCCCAGGCATACGCCTCATCCACGGACATGCCGGAATCCCTGAGGTCAGCCAGTTTGTCCATAATCAGCCCATAGCCGGAGGATGCGCCGAGCGAGTCCACAACGCGAATCCTGCGTTCCGGATATTTCTCGGAAAGTTCCTCCGCGGCTGCTTTGGCCGCGTTGTATACGCCGGAAATACCAGAGGAAAGGCTCACATGCAGGATGTCCTTCCCCGCCTCAAGGAATGGCGTGAAGTATTCCACGAACTCCTCCGTGTTTACCTGGGAGGTTTTCGTCTCCGCCCCATTTATCATGGCGCGGTAAAAATCGTCGAAGGGGATGGACTGCCCCAAATCGTCGCTGTATTCCTTGCCGTCCAGATAAAAGTGAAAGCAAATGTAATGGATGTTCCTGTCTTCAAAATGTTCCTTTGAAAGGTCTGCCGTTGAGCAGCAGCTCAACACAAAATCGTTCATACTCCAACCTCCCTGTAAATTTATTTGTGTCCGCCTTGATCCGAGGCGCCTTTTGCAGTCTTTATTGTCTTATTCTACCATGCGGCGGCTATAATCGGTATACCCAAATAGCCAGTTTTGGATACTCCCAGCATCATTTCGCGGCTGCGAAGCTGTAATCTGCCGCCATGCGCGTTTCAAACCATGCGGAAAGATCCCGGCCCGTCGCTTCCTCAAATGCGGCAAGCAGATCTTTCTCTGTTGCATTTTTAAAGCTGTTTGCGTCGAAGTAGATGCGCAGCGCTCCAAAGAAGGCTTCATCCCCAAGCTCCTCCCAAAGCGCACGATACAGCGCCGCACCGTGTGCGTAAACGGTCATGAAGTATTCTCCGCCCCCGAATGCATAAAGCGAATCGTCCAGCCGCGTCGTGCGTTGTGTTGCGCCATACTCCGCAAAGCGCTCGTTCCAAAGCTTTTCCGCCGCCTGCTCGCCGTTCCTTTCCGCATAACAGCGGAAAGCCAAAAATTCCACAAGCGATTCATCCAACCAGGGCGCTTTGATCTGATCGCTCCCCACAAGGGCGTAAAACCATTGGTGGGCTACCTCATGCGCGATCACAAGCTCGCCCATTTCCGCACGGTTATTAGAGCGCAGGTAGCGGGATGAAATCATCACAAGGCCCGGGTATTCCATGCCGCCCGTCTGGTCAAACGGCACCACGAACAGTTCCGTATACGGATAAAGGCCAATCTTGCGGCTGTAAAAATCCAGCGCATAGGCAGCCGCCTCTGCGCTGAACTGTGCAGCGCCCTCGGTTGCAGCAATCCCCCGTACCGTCGCGCGCGCAGTTGCCGTTCCCTCCGCTTTCGTCACGCCGTCCGCGACGAGGGCAAGCGCAAAGTCCCGCACCCGGGGCGCCGCAATGTAGTATGTGTTTTCATAATAGTTTTCTTTTTTTTCAACCAGAGTGCCCGTGTAAGCAAGCGCATGTGTTTTGGGGAACGTCACAGCCACGCGGTAATCCGCCGTTTCGCTGTAAAACGCATCGCCCTCTCCGGTGTAAGGATCCGTTCGCCATGCGCCGTTTTCATATACGGCGGCAATCGGCAGGAAGTTGCCGAGCATGAGCCCCGTCTCGTTCGTGCCGAAGCGGCTTCCCGTTTTCGGCGCGGCAATGTGAAAGCCGAGGTACAGCTCCGCGCTCCCGCCCGGGGCGATTTCCAGCGGCAAAGGCACGGTAAGGATGCTCCCGGCCTCGCCGGAAAGCTCGTAATAGGTCCGCTCGCCATTTACCGCCACCGTTTCAAGCGTAAGGCACCCGGATGAAACATCGTTTGCATGCAGGCGCAGCTTCACGGCATACAACACATCCGAAGATGTGTTCACATAGGTCAGGCGCAGCTTGCCGTATATCCCGGCTGTGCGCGGGTCAACGGAAAGCACCGCCTCATACAGGTTTCCCGTGCGCGCGGCCTGCGCGTCCGCTGCGGGCGTGGGCGCCCAATCCGGCTCTGGCGTAGGTTCCGGCGGCGTTTCTTCCGGCAGCTCGCTCCAGGGGTTCGGCGTTTTGGCGGGTTCAGCCCGCGTTTCATTCCCGTTTAAGGGCAGTGTGGCCAGCGCCGCTGCCAGCCCCAGCGCCGCCGCAGTCAAAAACAGATATTTCCACTGCAATAGCTTTTTCATATTCATAAATGTATTATAGCATGGATGGGAGCATACGGCCAAATCCGCAACCGTAAACTTTTCTTGCGTTGCGCAGCGGGCGGTTGCGGCTTATAATTGAAACGGACGGCGGCTGCTTGCCGCAGGGGTAACTTGTCAGTTTTTGGAGGTGTCCATGCCCGTTTTTCTTAAGCGTAACCCGCTGCTGGATGTAACAGCGGTCAGCAATGTTTTTTTGCTTGAATATATGCCCAAAGCGCCTGAAGGCTTCACAAAGGCGTATCTGCTTGGCCTGATGCAAACCGGCGCGCCGGGTGCAGAAGCCGCCGGGCTCGATGTTTCAGGCGTGCTCGGCGTGAGCGAAACAGAGCTTGCGCGCGCGTTCGCCTATTGGCAGGCCGCCGGGCTTGTGCACATCGTTTCAGACGCGCCGCTCACTGTGGAATACCTCCCGGCGGGCGCTTCCTCCGGGCTTGCCGCCGGGGATGCGCCGCGCAAATATGCTTCGCTTGTAGCCGCTTTGCAGGATGTGGCCGGCACGCGTGTGTTTTCCGGCCATGAGCTTTCTGAAATTTATGATTGGATCGAAGCCTTCCGTTTTGAGGAAGCCACCGCTGTGCTCTGCGTGAAGGATTGTCTCGCGCGCTACGGCGCAAGGGCGAAGCTGTGGCAGATGAATGCCACAGCAAAGCGCTGGGCGGATGCGGGCGTGGCCACGCCGGAGGAAGCGGAGCGCTACCTTGCCTTGGAAGCGCAGCGTTCTGCGGGTGCGCAGCGGCTCCTCCGGCGTTGGAAGCGCAGCCGCGCCGCCACGGAGGATGAGCTTGCCCTCTATACGAAGTGGACGGAGGAATGGAGGTTTGACGAAAGCGTGATCTTTGATGCCTGCGCTGAGATGACCTCCGCCGCGCAGCCGAGCTTCCGTTATCTTGATACCATTCTGAAAACGTACCGCCTCAATGGCGCCGTTACCGCAGAGGCCGCCGCCGAACTTCGCCGTGCGCGCGATGCGGCGGATGAGTTGGCGCGCATGTTGTTTGAACGCGCCGGCATCCGCCGCACGCCGACGCTCGCGCAGCATGAGCAGATCGACGCATGGCATGACAAATGGCATATGGATGCGGAGCTGCTGTTATATGCGGCGGATGAATCCCGTGCAGCGGCGCAGCCGTTTGCAAACATCAAAAAGCTTGTAACGGCATGGCATGGCGCAAATGTTACCACCGTGGCCGCCGCACAGGAGTTTGAGCGAAAAAAGGCCGCTTCGCCCGCCGCGCAGGGGAAGCGCACACGCGCGCACAACCACCACCAGCGCGCCTATTCCGATGAGGAGCTTGCCAAAATCGGCATCGACCTGCTCGAGGATTGACTGTCCAAACCCTGACTGTGGGCAATGCGTATATGTATTGTTTGTAAATTATCATTATCGTCAGGGAAAATCACCGCCCTTGAAACGCAGGATTATTCCGGCTCCAGGGCTTATGGCACGGTCATCCCGATCATGAGCGATGATCCCGATTTCGGCAATTCCTCTGTTTCCCGAGAGTGGATAATATTGATCGATGATTAGCGCCAAAAACGCAAAATGCGCCGGAAGAGTGTTTCCCTTCCGGCGTTGTTGTTTTTGGTTCACCTGAGACTCTTACCTTTAAGTTCGATCACGCTGAACAGGCGCGGCGAGGTCATGCGCGAAAACAGGCGCTCGCCGTAATCGTCAAGCAACTGCGCTTTGCCAAGGTTTGTGGCAATGGCCGTTGCCTTGCCCGCGTTCTGCCGCTCGTTGATCGCCGAAAACAGCACTTCATAGGTCACGTTCTGAATGAACGGCTCCGTGCCAAGGTCGTCGATCAAAAGCAGGTCCGGCGTCGCAAGCCCCGTGGCCGAGAGCCCCCCGTCCCGCTCGCGGATGCCGCGCAGCATGCGGTCCAGCAGGTTATAGGCCGTATATTTTTGAACGGACCAGCCCCGTGAAAGCGCGCGCTGGCCGATGCAGTCCAGCAAAAATGTTTTTCCCAAGCCCACATCGCCCATCAACAGCAGGCCCTTTGCGCCGTTGAAGGAAAGCTTTTCCGCGTACTCCTCGCAGATTTCCTTTGCGCGCACGCTCCTGCGCAGCTGCGTTTCCTCCGAATAAATGCCCGTGTCGAACCGTTCAAAGCAGGCGCCTGCCGCAAATCCGGAGGAAGCGTATTCTTCCCGCAGCAGCCGTTTGCGCAGGCATGCGCACATGCGCTGTTCCGGCCCCACAAAACCTGTGTCCTCGCATTGTGCGCAGCGGAACTGCGGCCGAAGCGATTCCGGAGCGATTCCGTTGTCCGCAAGCAGGCGCTGCGCTTCCGCATCAAGCGCGGCAATGGCCTGTTCCGTTTCCGCGCGCAGTGCCGCCGGATCCTCTGCCTGAAGCAGTTTGGGGCCAAGCGCAAAGGCAAGGCGGCGCTTTTCCGCGTCAATTGCGGCAAGCCGGGGCAGCGCGGCATAGGCGGCGCTTCTCTGTTTCTCCGCCCCAGCGATTGCCCGCGCGCGCGCCGCCTTGTATTCACTTTCTATGCTTCGTGTCATGCGCATGCCGTTCCTCCCGCTGCGTTTCACTCTACGCCATTATAATGCTTTTCCCCGGCGCGGCACAAGATGTCAGGCGTCCGTTTCGTTCTTTTCTCCCGTTTCGGAGAGTTTTTTCAAGGCCGTGCGCAGCGCGCCCGGCATCGGCAAACCGATCTCTCCTGCATTTTCCAGGATGCTGATTCCTTCGTTCGCCACATAAAAGGCGATTACCGCCGCACGGATGGCCTGATTTGCTGCCGGGATCATCCGGTCTATCACCGTTGCAAGCGCCACGAGCGCGAAGATGAATACCTTCTTTAACAAGCCGCGGAAGCCCACATTGCTATCCAGCTTTTTCAGGATCAGCGCCTTGATTACGCCCGTAATATAATCGATGGCCACCACGCACACCAACGCAAGGATCATCGCGTCCCACGGCCCGAACAGGTATGCCGCAGCGCCTCCCAGCGCAGCGGCCGCAACCTTGAGCCAGTCAACCATATGGTTCATCGTTTTTCCTCCTCTGTAGTTCCATTCTCTTATTTTCTTCTTTGGTCCCGCGTTCAGCCCTCGCGCCTCACATAGCGTTCCGCCATGTATCCCTTTGTAAGCGTGCCGCGGATTGCTGCCGCCACCTCGCACCAGCCGGCCTCGCCAGGCATTGCAAGCAGCCGCTCTCCCGCATGGGCTATGCCAAGCACGGGATGCGCTGCGCCGCGTCCGCTCCGCACGTTCACCGACCCGCCGCCCACCGTGGCAAAATATGCACCAACCGTATCAGGTTCTTCAACAGGGGGTGCATCCGGCAGCGGCAGGCGGCCATAGCGGTTCCAATATCCCTTTCCCCCTGCATCCAAGGTGCGCCGTGTCACGCCGGCATCACGCCCCTGCGCCTCAATTGCAGTTCCGTCGCCTAAATATACGCCCACATGGTGCACTTTACTGCCGTTGTCCCGAAAAACAAGGTCGCCTTTTTCAAGCGCGCTGCGCCGAACCGGGGCGCAGTTTCGGTAGAGCCCGGCAGCGCTCAGGTCATTTTTATAAAAGCCTGTCATATCCTGCAAATAATGCATAATGAGGCCGGAACAATCGTATGCCGCAATGGGCGATATGCCTTTGGCCTGCAATTCTTTCCAGAATGCCACCACGCGCTGCACGTTTGCTTCGCTGGTTTCGCGCGAGCGGATCCACTTTTCCGTAATTTCTGTTTGGCCCTGTGCGCCCCAAACGTAAAGGGAGCGGCCTACCTGTGCGTCCAAATATTCAATAAACTCATCAATCATGTTTCAGTTTTCCTTTCTGTTCAGGATAAGCGCCGTCCCCACAAAAAAGTTCCGGCGCCCCTGTTTCCATACTATGCCGCCGCCCGGCCCGCCGCTCATTGCCTCTCCCAGCCACTTGGGGTCTGCTCCGGCGTCCATATGTTGACCCCTTCAAATACCGACTTGTACAGCGCGCCTTTCCACCAACCACATTCGCCCTTTGCGAATCCTGACCCCGGCGCAAAAGTTTCCGGAATGATTCGGTGTCCTTCGCGGTAAGAAATCTCCTCCCACAATGCAGGCGCATTGTCCGGAGCGTTCTCCGGTGCATCCCAAAGGTCAACCGCGGCGCGCTTCAATGTGCCGTTCCAGTTGATGCGGGTTCCCGCCCTTATCAGCGCTCCATCGCCTTGCAGCGTTGGGTACAGCGGCACCGCCCTGCTTGCCGCCGCGTCATCCAATACGGCTCCCGCAGTGTCCATTGCAGTGCGCACCTTCTGTGCGCCATTCAGCCATCTGCCCATGTTATGCTCCTTTCTCCGGCTCCACGCCAAGCAGTGCAAGCGCTGCCGCCATGTCTTCCGTTTCGCTCGGCTGCGGCTCCAAAACGGGTCCATAACTGAAAACCAACAGCGGAGCTTCGCCGGATATATCAACGGCAACGTTCACAATGCGCGGGTTGCCTTCCGCGTCAACGGGTTCAAACGCGGCTTCAATGTCTGCATCGGGCGTTGACCATTCAAGGCATGCGCAGTCTGCGAGGCCAAGTGCAGCGGCTTCATTTTCTGCGGCATAGTCCTGCTTCAAATTACCTTCTGCCGCATACGCACGCAGAACCGCGCCCGTTTCTGCGTTATAAAATATCCTTCGTCTGAACATGGATCAAACCTCACTTTCCAATTGCCCACCAGTGATAGGGCATCAAGGTGGTGCTCGGGAACTTCATTGTGAATCCATCATCCGATACCGTGGCGCTGACGTTTGCCGCAGTTTGCTTTGCGATGTTTCCATCTGCATCGCACACAAACCCGCGTGCGTTTCCGTAGTCCGCCGGATTGGTTATAGATACTCCAACCACCGCATATGGCCGAAACCCCAACCCCGTTACGTTAAGCGTATAGTTTGTGCTGTCTGCGCTCTGCGTTCCGTTTGCGGATTTCAGCTTTCCGCCCCCGCCTGCCATATTGAAAATCATGCTCTCACCCCACGATCAGAATATTTGCGGTCACAGAATCGGCAGGCACAGTGTCGCATGCAAATTTAAGCTGGCCGTTGTTCGATGCAATGCAGCGAACGCCGGCCTCAGCCCATAGTTTCAAGCTTGCCGGCGCCGGCGTTATGATGATGATGCTCTCATCCGTTACGCCGGGCACGGTTTCCCACCTTGTTAATCCGAAGCTTTCCCATCCGCTCGTGTCAAGGAAAAGTTCTTTTGTCTGCGGAGCCGCCGCCGCGCCCAAAGAGGAAAGCGTGTGCGTGTGCCCGGCTGCGGCGTATTCGCCGTGCGTATGGTTCTCCTCCGCTGCACCGATCGAAGCGGGGGAAATCGGGTCCGCCCCCCCTTCCGCATGGCGGCTCGCGTGGGCTGCCTGGCCCGTTGCTGCCGCCGCCGCATATGCTGCCGCTGCAGCGGCGTCCGCCGTCTCCACCGCGGCCGCAGCCTGTGCCATCAATCCCACAAGCAGCGGATATTCGCCTGTGGACTGCACGGTTTCATCGTTCAGGATGCCGCGGCGGCAGGTAAAGTTGAATTTCGCGCTCGTCACAAGCGTTTTAAGCGCTGCACCGGAATAGATCTGCAATTCGCATTCCACCATGCCGGGTGCGAAGGAAGTGCTGAACAGCGAGATCGTCACCTCGTTTCCCGCCGTGCCGCCGATGCATACCCCGCCGTCCTCCGCTCCGCTGTCCTGGGAGGAGGTCCCGGTCGATTTGGAAAATATGGCAAGAACACGGCATCCGCTCAAGTTTACGGGTTCTCCGTCGTCCGTAAGGAGGATGTGCAGCACGTTCCCCGTGTCGCCCTCCACCACGCTGAATTCCCGGTTGGAAATGGATCGTGTGATATCCAGTGCGATCTCAAATTCCTTCAATACTTCTCCGCCGCCCATATGCCGCTTCCTCCCCTACTCTGCTTTTTCGGGTTTGCTTCCGCCTCAAGCGCAGCATATCCTGCGGCGCCCAACACGCCGTAAAGCTCATCCCTGCACTCCTTCCAATGTTCAGAGCCGGAAGAATACAGCAGGCGGCGGTCTGCCTCGCTCATGCGCAGCACAAAGCCCCTGTATTCTGCCGGGGTCATGCTGAAATAAGCATCGTCCTCCGCCGCGCTGCCGTTTGAACGGCGCTTCGGCGCAGAAGCGGCGCTGCTTGCAGCGTTTGCCGATTGATATGCCGCGTACCATTGCGCCGCAAGGCTTGCCGCCGCATTTTGTGCGTTGTATGCAAGCTGCGCGTTCTGCATCTGGGCCTGCAAATCCAAATTGGCGTAATATTGCAGATAAGATGCCACCCGTTCGGACAGCGATGCGGCATAGTTGGATTCCAGCAGCGCCACATCCCGCTCCGTGTTGGCCATTTCACGCCCCTTCACGGAGGTAACGTAGGTGGATGCCCCCATCCCCCGGGAAGCCGCATCCGCATCTAATTCCGCCATGTTCGCTTCTCCCCGCGCGCGGCGGGATGCGATGGCCTGATCCGTGGCCGGGCGCAACGATGCTTCCACATCCTTTTCAATCTCTGCGCGCGGCGGCGTATAAGCCTGTATCCTGGGCGGCGCATACAGGGAAAGCGCCTGATCGTAATATCCGCCGTATATGCGCGCGGGCGTGCTCCAATCGTTCCTGCCCCCTGTCAGAGACGCCTCATAAGCCGCCTGGGTTTTCGGGCCCCAGATCCCGTCTGCCGCAACGCCGAGGCGCGTCTGATATTCCTTCACCTTCTGCCGGCTGTCCACGCCGGCGGGCGGGGTGTAGCCCGCCAAAGAATAGCTTGCCATTTCTGATTTCCTCCGTTCATCCTCTGGTTTCGATCGCCGCAAGCCGGGCTTCCAGCTCCGCGATTTTCTGGCTCAGAATCGTAAAATTCTGGTTCAGGCAGTTTTCGTTTGCCTTCACGCGCTCCGTATACGCCTGCCTGTTTGCGTCCCGTTCCCTGCCGACGGGCAGGGCGATGTAGTAGAGCGCGCGCATGTCAAGCGCCATTATTCCGTCCTCCTTCGTTCATCAAGCAGCACCTCCGCGCCTGCTTCCAGCGCAAACCGGCCTCCTGCTTCGTTGTAAAAGCGCATGGAAAACGTGCGCCCCTCGCCCGCCAACGGCACCTCAAGCACGCTTGCACGCGCTTCCGGCACGCGCATGCGGTGGGTTGCCGTGTGGGTGTCGATGGTCATGTCCATCAGGATCACGGAATCCGCAAGGTCGCTGCTGCCGCGCAGATAAAGCTCGCGGATGCTTTTTACAGAGCCTTTGTCGTAAAGGTCGGTCAGCGGCGTCTGCCACCATGCTGCAATGGGCGCGCCGTCGTAAGTCGTGCCTTCCCCAAAGCGGCAAACGCGCCGCGCGCCGTCAATTAAATAGAGCACGCCGCCCCGCGCGCACAGGTCGCTTGCCGTAAAGCCGCGCCGCAGCATATAGGTGCAGCGTATCAGGTCGTATTCCACAAGCGCGCAGTCTCCGCCCTCGTCGATGGTAAAATACAGCTTGTCCCGGCAGAGCGCCCCGCGTGCATCCGTGGCCGAGGCGCCCGCAAGCACGTTGCGGATACGCCGCGCATCCGGCATAGGTGCCGCGCTCACTCCGTTGAAGCAGCAAAGCCCGCCGTCGGTCAAGTAGTACAGCGCGTCGCCCGAAGGCACGATCGACGTGTGCACGGGCAGCTCCCCGCGGGATTCCACCGCTTCCACAATATAGTTTCCGGGCCTGTCGCCCAAAAGGCGGAAAATGCTGTGCTGTTTGAAGATCAAAAGCTGGTTGGAAAGCGCCGCAAGGCCAATGATCGGGTCGCCGCCCGTGTCGCCCACCTCGGTGTGCCCGCCCTCCACGTTCGGGGAAGCTTCCACCGGCCCCCAATCCTCAATGCTCCTCCCGCTTCCGGGCAGCTCTGACCAATACAGCCGGCTCGGGTGCTCCGGGTCGCCTGCGGAAAACAGGCGGTTGCGGTACATCGCAAGGTAAAGCACCTTCGCGTTTGAAAGCTGCGCCTCACTGCCGAACAGGGATGCCTCCACGCCGTTGTATTTCACAAGCTGCGCTTCTCCGCAGCCGATGATGAGGCAGTCCGTGCCGTTGATCTGTGCCTGCGCAAAATCGAAGCGGTGCTGCGTCAGCCCGGGTTCATAGGTGTAAACGGCGTTCCATGCACCGTCCCTGTATGCGTAAACCACATCCCCCGAGACGGCAATGAACTGTACGCCCTCCCGGCGCTGGTGTACGTACAGCCGGTGGAGCGCAGCCGTGCCGGGCACGGGCGTTTCGATGTGGCGCACATAGCCGCGCGCCACGGCAAGGCTGCCGTCCTCGGTGTCCATGTTGCAAGCGTCCGCGCTCATGCCCGGGGCAATTGCATTTTCGTTCCTGGATTGGTCGATGCCGAAGAACTCGTCAATGCGGTAGGATTTCCTGCCCATGGCGCTCACCACCTGTTCAGGATGCGGTAACTGTCCGCCCCGCCCATGTGCGGCCGGAGCTTTGCCTTGCCCGCCTCATACATCTGGAAATAGATGTTGCCGCCGCGCTGCACGCCCACCTCGCCGCTTGCGCGCTCGCGCCCCACCACATAGCACACAATGAGCCCGTGCGTCCAATCCGGCAGCTCCGGCACGTCGGTCGTATTGGAAAGCATAGGCGGCGCAAAGCGGTAATTTACCTGAACGGTGCTGCCGGCCTTTGCCCCCGGCACGCAAAGCACGCCGGAATCGCCCGTTTCGTGAAAGGTCATGTAGCGGCCCAGCCGCTTCACGCCGTATACGCGGATACAGGGCCGGGAAAGCCGCTCCGTGCGGAGCAGCTTTCCATCAAGCGTAAGCTCCTCCGTCCTGCGCGGGCAGTAGGCTGCGGAAAGATCCAGCACGGCTTCGTTGGCAAAGCGGGTCAGCTTTTCCCGCCAGGTGTCGAGCGTCTGCGCATCGTGTCCGCGGTCAAGCTGTGCGAGCGCGGATACGATGATGTCGTTTAGCGTCATGCCGTTTCTCCTCCTCACGCGCCGAGGCGCTTGCCGCGCCCCGCGCTGTATTCGCGCACCCCGGCACGGGAAAGCTCTGCCGCGCGCGCATTCTCCTGAATCAGGCGCGCAAGGCTTTCGGGCACCTGCACGGGCACGCCGCGCGGGATGCGGAAAAAGTAACCGTTGAGGCCGCCCTCCCACGGCGCATTCTGCCCGTCGTCCACAGGGGCAATTACAAGGCGCACCTTCTGCTCCGCAGCAAGACATTTGCCCGCCGCGCCGGAGATCCGGTCGATCTCCCGGTCGCTCATATATTTCATTCTTTCTCCCTCCAAAAAATCGTATGTTTTTGCATTTGCCCCCTGCATGTCAAAAATCCCGGGATCGTCAAGGGCCGCAACCCTTGACTTGCAATCCGGCTTCGGCGACCCGTGCGCCGAAACGGATGAAACCCTTGGCGGTTCGTACTTTGCGGCTTTTGCCGCCCGGGGGCAAAGCGGGAAGCAAAAGCCGAAACCGAAGAAGCGGCCCGCACCGCTTCTTCGCACTGCATTACGCGCTTACCCCATGTTCGATGCGGAGCAGCCAGAGATCGTTGAGGATCGTGGCCGTGTAGCCCATCACCTTCGCGCCTGCGGTGGCGCGCTGGTCGAGCGGATCGTCCGTCCCCGCGGAGCCGCGGCCCTTGATGATGGTTTGGAGTGCACCGCCGTCCAAGTCGATTACGCCATAGGCGTCCTTTCCAAATACAAGCGTGATGTGCACATCGTCCGCAACGCGGGTGGTGTTGTCCAGCTTGCCCGCCTCGGTGCTGTACACATAGGTTCCCGTACTGATCGCCGTGGAAACTGCGCTTGCAAGGGTAATTGTTTTCGCCGCACGGTCCACAGAGGCAACGCTGTATTCCGTTGCGCCGACGGTCACCTTTGCGCCCGCTTTGGAAAGGAAGGCCGCGGCTTCTGCGGTAAGCTCGTCCACGGCGATGGCGGCGCTGTTTGCGCTGTGTGCAGCCACCTTGCAGTGCACCGCCTGCCGGATGACCTTCGCCTCGGTGGATTCCACGAACACCACGCCGAAGAGCATTCCGATTTCACCCGTGTAAAGCTGCTCCTTTGCAGCATACTTGGAAACGTCCTGCCAAAGCGGATCCTCCTGAAGGTCGTACGTTGCATCCGGGGAGCAGATGCAAATGAAATGCTGTTTGCGGCCGTCCTTCCCGCCAAAGGGGCGCGCTTTTGCCTTCTTGAGCGTGCGCACGGCCTTGCGGATCTCATCCACGCTCAGCGTGTCGGCTGCGGTAATCTCGCAGCGCGCGCTCTTGCCGCCCGCGCGTTGGATGTTGTTGCCTGCACACATCGCATCCCGCGTGACCCATTCCACGACCGTGCCGAGCTGCTCGCCCAAAAGCTCCGCGCTGTCGGAAAGCACCTGCTCATAGGCGGTCTGCTCCAGAAGGTCCGAAATTTCAACGTAAGCGCCGTACTGGCTCACCTCCGCCTCCACGGTGCTTTGCGAAAGGGTCTGCCCGTCCGGCGTCACGCCTTCGGTGAGCTCGCACATGTTCTCGTCGATGTCGAACAGGTTCCACCGGCGGAATTCCACGCGCTTTCCGCTGTTTTTGGGGATGCGGCGCTTTTGGCCGTATTGCGCGTGCACCAGGCGGGTGCGCGCGCCTTCCAAAAGCTGGCGGTCAAAAAAAGTCTTGTTCAGGCCGGTGCCTTCCACGGTGTTTTTCGTTGTGTTTGTGATGTCTGCCATTGTGTTGTTCCTCTCTTTCTTCTGTTCGGTGGCCCGCTTTTCAGCGGGAGAAATAACGCTGCTTGAAGCGTTCAAATTCCTCGCTGCTCATGTTGGCGAAGTCCTCCTTTGCGCTCACGGGCGCAGCGCTGCGAAGCGGTGTTGGCAAAGCGCGGCGCGCGCGCATTTTTTCGAGCACCGCTTCCTCCGCGCCGGCGCCGGGTTCTTCCGCTGCGCGCATGTTTTCCGCTTCAAATACGCGCACGGCAGCCGTCGCGGGCAGCTCGCGCAGCAGCTGCTGAAATGCATGCTCTCTAAGGTATTCCTCCGCCGGGCGGCGGAGCTGCCCCGCGCGCTCCAGCCGGGAAAGCGTCGCGGCTGCCCTTCGGGAGAGCACATCCATGCTTTCCGGGCGCGCCCCATCCGTCAAAAGCTCCGCCGCCTGCTCCGCGGAAATGCCGAACTCCTGCGTCAACCCGTCCAGCAGTTCACAGCCCAGGCGGTATTCCGGGCTCTCCTCATATTCCGCACGCACGCGGGCGGCTGCGTCCGGCTCACGCATGCGCTGCCCGGCCGCAGCACGGGCAATGGGTCCCTGTTTTCCTCCGTTCATCGTTCCTCCTTCCGCGCGTATCCGCCGCGCGGCGCGCCGTTTCGGCCGGCGCCTGCCAAAAAATAAAAGCGGCGCGCTGTTCCCGCGCGTCGCATGTGGCCGGGGCATTTGCCCAAGGTTCCACTGTCTGTATTTTACCAGAACATTTGTGCGTATTCAACGGCATGTTTCCGGCAAATAGTGTGCATTGTATCTCAAACGGGCGCTCTGTGCCTGTGGTCATTGCGCCCGATCCGTGATATACTAAGATTGGAATTTCAAAGGCGTTTTCCATGCCGCACCCGATTGACTGGAGGTACTTTTCTATGCATGAATATGAACCAATCCGCATCCGCCCGCTCACGCTGCGCGGCGTGTTCGGGATCACAGGAAAGGTCTTTGGCCGCCGCCTTGGCGCGCTCATCGGCTATAACTGCCTGTATCTTGTTGTCCTGCTCCTGATCGTGGGCATCGCCATGCTGCCCATGCTGCAGCCCCTGCTTTCGCTGCCGGATTACCAAACGTCCAATGCTGAAGCACTGCGCATCGTCGGCGGTTCGCTCATGACGGTGATGCTCGCCCTCCTCGGCTCCCTGCTGCTTTCGCTTCTCATCCAGCCGATCTATTGCGGCACGCTGTACGGCGAACTGTCCGCCCGTATTTATGGCAGCGCAAGCTCTGTCGGCCTCATGCTTCGCCGCAGCAAGTTCAGCCTGAAGCGTTTCTTTACGACTACGCTGTGTTACCTGCTCGCCGCGTTTGCCATCGCCTTTGTGTTGAACATTTTCGTCAGCATATTCACAGCTTTCGCCACGCTCTTTGCAACGCTTGGGGCAATTCCGTCCCTTGTGGGCGGAGGCGTGTTCCATGCCGGCGCAGGCCTCATCGTGCCGCTCGTTCTTGTCTTTCTTCTCGTGTTCGTTGCAGAGCTTGCCGGCACCTCCTTTTTGCTGTTCGTTTACCCCGTTGCGGTGAATGAACCCATAAGGAACTTCGCCGCCATCAAACGCAGCTTCCAGCTTGTGTGGAAGCGTTTCGGACGCGTGTTCGGCTGCCTGCTCCTCCTCTCCGGCATCGTGCTTGTCTTCGCGCTGATCTTCACTGCCTGCGTGTTCCTCGCGATAGAGCTTTCCGGCGCGGCGGGCATTGTGCTGGTCTGCCTCGCCGTGCTGCTCTACCTTGTTATGCTGCTCTTCCTGAGCCCTTATGGGGCCGCGCTTGTAACGGTGCTGTATTTTGATACCCGTACCCGGATGGAAGGCACTGCCTGGCTCGGTGAGCCGGAGCAGCCATCCGCACAGCCGCAGCAGCCGGAACCGGCCGCCTGGCAGGAACCTGTACAGGAACCCGCACCGCAGTCGGAAAACGATTCCCCGGAAGCATAGCGTGCGCCCTTCGCCGCGCATGCCGGTGCATCCCCAAAGGCTCCTTTGGCAAAGGGGCGATTCCCAGTCGCCGGGGATTGTCCCGTTCCCGCAAGCGGGAGGGAGCCTCGGCCGCGCCCGTTTGAAAGTCAATCAAACAACACCATAATATACATAAAATAAAGGGAGGAACCCATGGAACTGAAAAGCAGAAAGGATATGAACCCCGAATTTATGTGGGATTTCACCCACATATTCCCCACGAAGGAAGCGTGGGAAGCCGCTTATAAAGAAGCGGAAGCCATGACAGCCGGCCTCGCCGCCTATGAGGGCACGCTCGGTGAAAGCGCAGCCGCACTGCAAAAGGGCCTTGATGCGGTGAATGCCGCAGGCGAAAAGCTGGAGCGCGTGTATCTTTACGCCATGCTGCACAAGGCGGGCGACAATGGCGACCCGGAATATCAGGCGATGGACGCACGCTGCACCACGCTGTATGTCTCCTTCCAGATGGCGATCGCCTTCCTGACCCCGGAGATCCTTTCCATCCCGGAAGAAACGCTTGCCGCCTACATGAAGGAGGAGGGCCTTGCGACCTACCGCCACATGGTGGAAGATATGTGCCGTGCCCGGGCGCACACGCTCGATGCCGCGCGCGAGCGCATGCTTGCCCAGCTTTCGGACGCCGCACAGACGCCGGACAACAGCTTCACCATGCTTGAAAGCGTGGATATGACCTTCCCCGCCATCACCGATGAAGCGGGTAACGAAGTCACCCTCACCCACGGCAACTTCGGCGTATACCGTGAAAGCACCAACCAGCGCGTGCGCCGCGAATCGTTTGAAAAATACTTTGGCGAGTTCAAGCGCTACATCAACACCTTCGCCGCCATGTATGCAGGCTCCGTGAAGTTCGACACGTTCTTCGCTTCCGTGCGCGGCCACAAGAGCGCGTGTGAAGCCGCACTGTTCTCGAACAATGTGCCCGTCTCCGTGTACGACAGTCTTGTGGAGGCCATCCACTCCCGTCTCGGCACCATGCGGCAGTACCTCGAGCTGCGCAAACGCGTGTTGGGTCTTGATGCGATCAATATGTACGACCTGTACAACCCGATGCTTGAAAGCGTGGAATTCAAGGTCACGTATGAAGAAAGCAAGGCGCTTGTAAAGGAGGCGCTCAAGCCGCTCGGCGAAGAATACGGCAAGCTGCTCGATAAAGCCTATGCCGAACACTGGATGGACGTTTACGAAAACAAGGGCAAAACCACCGGCGCATTCTCCTGCGGCGTACATGGCGTGCATCCCTACGTGCTTTTGAACTTCACTGACACGCTGGACGATGCATTCACCATGGCGCATGAGCTCGGGCATGCCATGCATTCCTACAAATCCAGCGAAACGCAGGATTATGCCAACCATGATTACCGCATCCTCGTTGCAGAAGTTGCCTCCACGGTGAACGAGGTGCTGCTCACAAAGCATCTCCTGAAAACCGAAACGGACAAAAAACGCCGCGCGTATATTCTCAACCACTTCCTCGAGGGGTTCCGCACCACCGTGTTCCGGCAAACGCTCTTCGCCGAATTCGAGCGCAAAGCGCATGAGATGGAACAGGCGGGCGAACCGCTCACCGCGCAGTCGCTCAACAAGGTGTATCGCGATTTGAACGAGCTGTATTATGAGGGCGCTGTCGTCAACGATCTGATGGAGATCGAATGGGCGCGCATTCCGCATTTCTACAATGCGTTCTATGTCTACCAGTATGCAACGGGCTTCTCCAGCGCCGTAGCCATCGCAAGCCGCATTCTCACAACGGGCGATCCTTCGGATTACCTGCGTTTCCTCACGCTCGGCGGCAGCGATTATCCTCTGGCGGAGCTCAAGGTCGCAGGCGTGGATCTCACGAAGCCCGATGCCGTGCTTTCCGCGCTCGATGTGTTCCAAGCCTCGCTCGACGAGCTCGAGGCGCTGCTCAAGGAAATCTGAAAGGAGCCGGCCATGTACGAAGGAATTGACGAAAGCGCACTGCGCGACTATATCCTCAACAAGTTCACCGCGGAAGGGGATTTCGATTTTCTGAAGGAGGGCGAGCTGCCTGCCATCGTGGACGCCATGCGCGGCTTCGATGAGGAATACATGCGCGCTTCCGGTGCGAATGAGGGCGAAATTTATGATGACGATGACGCATATGAGCTCATCTTCACCCGCCTCCAGGCCGCCTATCCGCAGTATAAGATGTACTGCATGCGCCTTGCGGAAGATTATCTCGATTTCGTGGAAGAGTACCTTGCCTCGGTTGATGCAATCGATTGGGAATAAACCTTAAGCCTTCCTGCAACCCCGGGATGCCCGATGCACATCAGGTATCCCGGGGTTCTTTTTCCCGCCGTGCCGCCATTGTCCCCGCGCTGCATGAACCCTGAAAAACTCCCGCAAACGGGCACGCAACAAATCGTGTCTTGACGGAGAGTGCGTCTGTCGGTACCCTGCATTCGAGGTGATGCGAAATGACAATCAACAAAAACCTGCGGGATCTCCGCCAAATTTCAGGCATGACGCAGGAGGAGGTCGCAAGCCGGGTCGGCCTGACAAGGCAGGCAATTTCAAGCTATGAATCCGGCAGAACCGAGCCCGATCTCGACATGCTCGTCAGGCTTGCCGGGCTGTATCAGGCGGATATTTCCGACATTCTGTATGGGAGCAGCCACGCGCAGAGGAAACTGCATACCGTGCGGGGCATTGCAGCCGCCGTTTTCGCCGCTGTGCTGCTGCTTCTTTTTTTCGCTTCCGCTCTGCTTTTGTTTATGAACACCTGCCTCCCCGTTCCGATGGGCGTTCCGGCGCCGGTAACGGATCCATCCATGGAACAGCTCATCAAAACCCGCTTTGCTCTGCATGATGTCCGCAACGTGCTTTTGGGCATTTCACAGGCTGTTTCAAGGGTTGGCTGCCTGATCCTTGCGGTTTTGCTGGCAGGTTTGAAAAACCTGCCGTCCCTTAAAAAATGTCTCCTTACAGCGCTTGTTTATGTGCTCTGCGCCGCCGCCTGCACCATTCCCTTCGGAGCGTTCGACCCCATTTACCGCTATGCGGACTATGTGCTCGCCCTGCTCTGCATTCTTCCGCCCGCCCTTCTTCTGTTGCTCTGGCGTGTTGTTCTCGGGTTGCTGAAGAACCGCCGCGCAAACGCGGAAGAAACCCGCCCGCAGAAGTGACGCGGCATGTATGATTTTCCGGCGCCCTGCAAAGGCTTCTTGCAGGGTTTTTTTCTTTTCTCTCTTTTTCCTTGCGCAAGGCGCTTGCTTTTGGTAAGATAAATTTGTTAAAAGGGGGAGGATGTGGTTCTTTACGGATCACCGCATTTTTCCGCAAAACGCACCCATATTTTATATTTCAGGAGGATTGCGCTTTGGAACTCTTCGGCGAGCTTTTTGGCAACGTGCTCAATTTCACGTGGCAGCAGGGGCTGATGGTGCTCATCGGCTTCGTACTGATTTACCTTGCGATTAAGCATGACATGGAGCCCGCGCTTCTGCTTCCCATGGGCTTTGGCGCGGTGCTTGTAAACCTTCCGTTCGTAAATACGGAGGCTATCGAAACGCTGTTCAACGCGGGCATTGCAAGCGAGCTGTTCCCGCTGCTGCTCTTCATCGGCATCGGTGCGATGATTGATTTCGGCCCCCTGCTCTCCAACCCCAAGATGTTCCTCTTTGGCGCAGCGGCGCAATTCGGCATCTTCTTCACGCTGTGCCTCGCCATGCTCTTCGGGTTTGATCTGAAGGATGCGGCTTCCATCTCCATCATCGGCGCGGCAGACGGCCCAACCTCCATCTATGTCGCCAATTACTTTAAGTCCAACTATCAGGGGCCGATCATGGTCGCCGCCTATTCCTACATGGCGCTTGTGCCCATTGTGCAGCCGCCGGTCATTCGTGCCATTACCACGAAAAAGGAGCGCATGATCCGCATGCCCTATCAGCCAAGCTCTGTCTCAAAGGGCACAAAGATCATTTTCCCAATCTTTGTCACCATCGTCGCGGGCACCATTGCACCCAAATCCGCAGAGCTGATCGGCTTCCTCATGTTCGGCAACCTTGTGCGGGAATGCGGCGTGCTTGACAGCCTTTCGGCAAGCGCGCAGAAGGAGCTTGCGAACCTCATCACGCTGCTGCTTGGCATTTCCGTTGCGTTTAAAATGAAGGCCGAAATGTTTGTTACGCCTGAAACGCTCCTTATCATCGCGCTCGGTCTCGTCGCGTTCGTGTTCGATACCGTGGGCGGCGTGCTGTTTGCAAAATTCCTGAACCTGTTCAGCAAGAATAAGGTGAACCCGATGATCGGCGCGGCCGGCATTTCCGCCTTCCCGATGGCCTCGCGCGTGGTTCACAAGATGGGCCGTGCGGAAGATCCGGACAATTTCCTTCTGATGCACGCCGCGGGCGCAAACGTTTCGGGTCAAATCGCTTCCGTCATCGCGGGCGGCCTGATCATTACCCTCATCGAAAACCTGCTGTAAGGAGGTATGCATATGCTTTCGTGGAATCCTGAAACCCTTGCCGTCACGCTGCCCATCATGCTCAAGGGCATGGTCGGCATTTTCGCTGTCATCATCGTCATCTGGGGCTTCGTTGCCCTGCTCAACCGCATCGCCGGAAAAAAAGGAAAGTAGGCGGCTTCCGGCACGCCTCCGTCTGCGGCTCACATGCCGGTTTTCCCCGGATTCCGGGCTGTTTTGCTCAACTCGACGCAGCGTCGGTTGCCAAAGAGCGCATTTGCGCGTATGCTTGGCGCAAGGTGAATCGCACCGGGCCGGATGTCCGGCCGGCAAGAAACGGAGGGTACCATGAAGCAGTATGAAAAAACGGGCGCGCTCATCGCTTCCGTCCGCAAAGAAAAAGGACTCACGCAAAAAGAGCTTGCAGTGACGCTGCATGTTTCGGATACTACGGTTTCCAAATGGGAACGCGGCATCGGCTTCCCGGATGTTTCGCTCGTGGAACCGCTTGCGGCAGCGCTTGGTTTGACCATTGGTGAACTGTTCGCAGGCGAACGCGCGACAGAGCCGCTTCCGCAGGAATGTGAAGCGCTGCTTTCGGGCGTGCTTACGGAATCCAACGCCCAAAGCCGCAGAAAGCGCCGGGAGGATCGCATCGCATTCGCAGTCGCGCTCGGCATCCTGATTTTAATTGCCGTCCCGCTGCTGTTCTTCCGGGCAAAGCAGCCCGCCGTGCTGCGCGGAACATACATCAGTCCCCGGCCGGAAGAAACGGTCACTTGGGAGGAAGGGGGCAAGAGCGGCGCCGTCATTACGCTGAGCCGCCCGAATGTCACCGTTCAGCTTTCCGCCGATTGGCCGGACGCAGCCGGCGTGGGCAAGTATACGCTGTATCTTGATAGCCGCATGGTGGAGGAAGGGACCTATGTCGCCAACGGCGACGGCACCTTCACGCTCACCGGGGCCTGGGCAGACGGCACGCAGCGCATCTTTTTCGCGGAACCGCGGGAGGATGGCTCCTTCCGCATCCTGCTGCCTGCGCTCGACGGGAATAGGCCCATTCTGCTTGAAAAGGTGGGCGATGATCCTTGCTATATCGGCACGGTCTATGGCGATGAAGCGGAATACCGCAAAAAGTACATGCAGCCCGCTGCATAAACGCCCACGAGCATCCAAGTCCCACCAACAAAACGCGGCCCGGAGCTACTTACGCTCCGGGCCGCTTATTTTTCGCGTTATCGCTGCGGGGGCTTCGGATCTGAAATAATCCCCGCGATGTAATCAATTGAAACATTGTAAAGCTCTGCCAGGCGGATAATGAGCTCAAATGGCGGCTCGCGCTTTCCTTGTTCATAGTTGGTATATGTGGTTTTGTGCATATGCAACAGCTTTGTCAGCTCGTTCTGCGTTAAGTCCGCATCCTCGCGCAAATCGCGCAGCCTGGGATAATACCGCATTGCACGCCACCCTTTCCTTTTTCACAAGCCCATCCGCTGAGGCTATTTTCGCACAGTACAACATACGTTGTTGACAAAATACATCAAATGTTGTATTATGCATTAAAATACCTCTTTTGCGTTAGGGTGTACCGCTCGCGTGCCCTTATGTTAACTTTTGAATTTTGGGGGGATTTTCCACGATGCCCACATACCCCGGGCCGTTCCTTCAGGCGGCCTGTACGGCCTGTCAGGCGCCACTGACTGTTGCGCTCGGTCTTAAGCACGTGATGTGCCCGCATTGCGGCATGATAAATTATGTGCCGGATGCGGTTATGCTCTATGCGTCCCTGCAGCGTGAAGCGCAGTCTCCTCCGGCTGTGCCCCACAAAAAATAACAATTCCCCGCCCTTTGGCCGAATTATGGATTGAAGGGCGGGGATTTTTGGTTTACAATAAAAAGGAATCTTATCCGTAAACCGAGATGTTTTCATCAAATATAACACGGAGGTAAAGCATATGGGCATCATCAAGGCAGTTGTAGGCGCAATCGGCGGCGGCTTGGCCGATTCGTGGCTCGAGGTATACGAGTCCGATTCCATGAACGACGCAACCGTATTCACCACGGGCGTAAAGGTTCGCCAGGGCGACAAGCGCAGCTCGAACACAAAGGGAACCGAAGATACCGTCTCCAACGGCTCTATCATTCACGTGTATGACAACCAGTGCATGCTGCTTGTGGACGGCGGCAAGGTCGTGGATTACACGGCTGAACCTGGTTACTACAAGGTCGATCAATCCAGCATGCCTTCGCTCTTTAACGGGGAGCTCGGCGCCTCCGTGAAGGAAACGTTCTCCCGCGTGAAATACGGCGGCGTGCCCTCCGGCAAGCAGAAGGTGTTCTTCATCAATCTGCAGGAGATCAAGGGCATCAAGTTTGGCACGCGCAATCCGCTGCAATATTACGACAATTTCTATAATTCCGAGCTGTTCCTGCGCGCGCATGGCAGCTATTCCATCAAGATTACCGACCCGCTGAAGTTCTACACAGAGGCCGTCCCGCGCAATGCGAGCCGTGTGGACATCACGGACATCAATGAGCAGTACCTCAACGAATTCCTTGAGGCGCTGCAGGCGGCCATCAACCAGCTTTCCGCAGATGGCGAGCGCATCAGCTTCCTGCCTTCCAAAGGCCGCGAGCTTTCCAAGTATATGTCCACCACGCTGGATGAGGATTGGCGTCAGATGCGCGGCATGGAGATTCAGGCCGTCGGCATCGCCAGCCTCTCCTATGATGAGGAATCCCAGAAGCTCATCAACATGCGCAACCAGGGCGCAATGCTTTCCGACCCTTCCGTGCGCGAAGGCTATGTGCAGGGCGCAATGGCGCGCGGCGTGGAAGCTGCGGGCAGCAACAGCGCAGGCGCAGCACAGGCGTTTATGGGCGTTGGCATGGGCATGAACGCGGGCGCAGGCATGGCAGGCGCATTTTCGCAAGCCAACCAGCAGCAGATGTATCAGCAGCAACAGCAGCGCGCTGCGGCTCCGCAGGAAGAAGCCCTGCCTCTGTGGGTATGCGCTTGCGGTACCAAAAATTCGGCCAGCATGAAGTTCTGCGGCGAGTGCGGCGCGAAAAAGCCCGAACCCAAACCCGAGCCCAAGCCGGAAGCGAAGGCCGGCGGCTGGACGTGCGCCTGCGGCACGCAGAACCCGGAGAACATGAAGTTCTGCCCCGAATGCGGCGCGAAAAAGCCCGAGCCCAAACCCGAACCCAAGCCGGAAGCGAAGTCTGGCGGTTGGACATGCGCCTGCGGCATGCAAAACCCGGAGAGCACAAAGTTCTGCCCCGAGTGTGGCGCGAAAAAGCCCGAACCCAAGCCAGAATCCAAGCCAGAGCCCACGGAGTGGACGTGCGCTTGCGGCGCGGTGAACCCCGTTGCAATGCGCTTCTGCCCGGAATGCGGCGCCAGGAAGCCCGAAACTTCGGCTGCTCCTGCGCCGGAAGCTCCAAAGCCGCCGAAGGCCGCGTTCTGCGCGGAATGCGGTGCCAAGCTTGATCCTGCCGCGCGGTTTTGCGCCGAGTGTGGTGCACGCGTAGAGGAATAAAAGAAACGGATGAAGGGGCGCGCATGCGCCCCTTTGCTGTCGAAAAAATAAGGTTCCCCGCTTCTTCATCTTTCAAATCCGGAAAGGGAATTTGCGCCATGAAACGCATCCTCGTTTTCATCTGCATCGCTCTGCTTCTGCTTTCCGCCTGTGCTACGCCTCCCATGGGAAGATGTTTCGCTTGCGCTTCCCCTCGTGCTTGACGCTGCAGCAGCGGCGGACGGCAGCGCCTTCCTGCTGACGGAGAATCGTTCTCCTTCCGTGCCTTATGCCGTCATAGAAAGCGATCCGCTCACCGTCCAAAAGCATGTGCGTGCGAAGGAGCGCCGCTTTCACCTGTACGTTACGCCGGAAATCGCCGCCCTTTGTGAAGCGCCCGACGCCGAGCTGCGCTGGCCGAGCAGTTGCTTGCCCGGTATGACGCAATGAATCTCATAAATCTCGATTGCCTTGGATATGCCGGAGCAGAGCCTTTTTCCTTTGCTTTCCTGACTGAATCCAACGCGTTTGCAAAGGCACTCTGGCCCTATCTTCAGCATGTGGGCTACCCGCCGTACTGGACCGATTCCACGATCAGCTCCGATCATCTTTCATTCAGCGAACGCGGCATCCTTTCCATTACGCTGCTGGAATATCCGGACTCTGGAGCGTATTGCCACATGCCGGAGGATACGCCTGACCGGCTTTCCGCAGAGCGCATCGCTGCCGTTGCAGCGGGGGGCGTTACCTTCCTTCTGCATCAGGATGCACCGCTTGAATTGGCCCTTCCGCTCCCGTGATCCTTTGCGTTTCATGCCCAAACATGGTATGATGTTGCATATTGCATCTGAAACGAGGATTTTTTATGGATCATCAGCCCGTGGTTACGGCGGTTCTTTTTGATTTGGACGGTACGCTTCTGCCCATGGATCAGAATGCGTTTATCCATACCTATTTCGGCGCTTTGGCCCGGAAAGTTGCGCCGCTTGGCTTTGCGCAGGAGCCCTTCCTTGCTTCCATGTGGAAAGGCACGGGCGCAATGCTTCAAAACGATGGTACGCGCACCAACCGGGAAGCGTTCTGGGATGCGTTTGCATCCGTTTGGGGGGAAGAGGCTCGCTCGCTCGAAGCTGCTCTGGCCGGCTTTTATGGAAACGAATTCAACGTCGCGCGCACGGTGGTAGGGAAAGTGCAGCCAGTGCGGGCGCTGCTTGACGCCCTGCGCGCACGCGGCCTTACGCTCTGCCTTGCAACAAACCCCGTCTTCCCGCGCGTAGCGGTGGAAACGCGCCTTTCCTGGGTCGGGCTTTCCTTCTCGGATTTCTCGCATGTCACCACCTACGAAACAGCGCGTTTCTGCAAGCCCAGCTTAGGGTATTACCGGGAAACGCTTGCGGCCATCGACAAAGCGCCCGGCGAATGCCTGATGATCGGCAATAACCCGGTGGATGATATGTCCGCATTGCAGCTCGGCCTTTCGGGCTTTTTGCTGACGGATTATCTTGAAAACGAAACGGGCGTGGATATCTCCCGTTATCCGCGCGGGGGATTTCCGGCGCTTGTGGAATTTCTCGAAGCGCAGCTCGGGGAAAAACTTTTTTCCTGAATTTTCCACAAATCCTCTTTACAGGCGGTTTAGCGTGTGTTATGATAATAACATAACAAAGATGTGGATCCACATTCCCCATTCAGGATGATTTGTACCCAACTTGTCGCACCATTCGGTTTATGAACGAGTTTTTTCGGACGTATTGGAAAGGGGTGTTTCCATTGGGCCATTTTTTCAGTAGGTTTTTGTGAACGAATCACAGGTATATCCGTTGCTATCAAGTAAATAAATCGAAGCAAACAAGCAATTAACAAGCAAAGGTTCATTGAATACGATACTTTTTGGTAGCCTCAGCAGAAGGCGGTGAGCGCGGCTCATCGCCTTCCTTTTGCATCCGCGCATCTCGCATTTTCGCTTAAACTGTATTATACTGGTGATACCATCGGTATAACACAACAGGAGAGTGGAAGTATGAGCGAACCGATCGTCTTTGTTGACAGGCGCAATACCGATTGCGCAAAGTGGGACAACCTGAAAGCCATGTTCGGCGAGGCGGATTTGCAGGCCATGTGGGTTGCGGACATGGATTTCAAGGTTCCCGCCTGCGTGCTTGAAGCGCAGCGGAATTACCTTGACATGGGCGCACAGGGATATTATAAAGTGCCCGAACGCTACTATGACGCCTTTATTGCCTGGGAAAAGGCGCGCCACGGCTACGCGGTCGCGCGGGAGCACATCCGCTTTTCTCCGGGCGTGGTGGCCGCCTTCAACTGGTTCATTCAAATCATGACCGACCCGGGCGATGCTGTCATCGTGCTCACTCCCGTGTATTATCCCTTCCTCAACGCGGTAAAAGACAACGGCCGAACGCTTGTGATGTGTGACCTTATCAAGCGCAATGGCCTTTACACCGTGGATCTCGACAAATTTCGCCGCGACATCGTGGAAAACAATGTGCGCGCGTTCATCCTTTCTTCCCCGCATAACCCCGTCGGCCGGGTATGGACGGAAGAGGAGCTCAAAGGCATGCTCGATATCTGCCGTGCGCATGACGTGTTCGTGATTTCCGATGAAATCCACCATGATATCGTGTTCGCGCCCGCAAAGCACATTCCAAGCGCCACTGTGGGCAGTTATGATGCAAACCTTGTCACGCTGACCGCGCCAAGCAAAACCTTCAACCTTGCGGCGTGCCAGAATTCAATTGTCATCATTCCGGATGCAGGCATCCGCAAGCGGTTTGATGCGTACGCCTCCCGCGTATGCATGCAGTCCGGCAATCCCTTCGGCTATATCGCCGCCGAAGCCGCTTACACCCACGGCCTGCCCTGGCTGACGGAAGTGCTCTCGATCATCGAAGGGAATTACCGCTTTGTGAAGGAGACGCTGGCGCAGCGCCTGCCCCGGGCGGAGGTTGCACCGCTGCAGGGCACCTATCTGCTTTGGATTGACCTCAGCGCATACCTTGCGCCTGATGAAATGAAAGCGTTTATGCAGGGCAAATGCCGCCTTGCCTTCGATTACGGCGACTGGTTCGGCGGCGAACGCTTCGGTTCCTGTGTGCGCATGAATCTTGCGACCTCCCGCGCGTTGGTGGAAACCGCCGTAACGCGCATTGTTGAAAACCTGCGCGCATAAAAGCAGCGCAAAACAGGAAGCTGCTCAGGCTGGCAGAACAGCCGGGCAACTTTTGATTGAGGGAAATGAAATGAAAAACTATGTGCTTTTTATGGTGCTGGCAGTACTGCTGTTTGCAAGCGCATGCAGCGAACCCATGGATACCACGGTTGCCCATTACGAGCCGACAGAGAAAAACCAGGCGGATTTTGCCGAGTTGGAACAGCGCCTTGCGGATGTGAATGCCGCAGTCGCGGAACTGACCGACGAAACCGGCTGTGTCGCACCGGAAAACCATGAGGCTGCTCTCGCCGCCGCGGAAGCCTATGGGAAGGCTGCCGTAGATTCCGGCGCCCTGCTCTCCTGTGTGCGGGAAGAAGGAAGCGTCCTGTTTACGTTGAACAGCGGCTATGGCGTGGCCTATATTCCCCGTTTGAAGGGGATGCTTGCCGGCGGCGGAGAAAGCAGCATCGTGACGTTTGAGCCTTACAAGCAGGATTTTGCATACAGCATCGCTGCAGGCGCGGGTGACTTTTTCACCGTTTCTTACTATGCGGAGCAAATGAGCAAAAACAAAGATTTGGATGCTTGGCGCTATGACGGGATCGCAGCAAACGGCGATGTCACCGTAGCCGCGGCCAAAAACTTTAAGCCCGGCTCCTGCATATTCTGGCAATCCCACGGCGGCTATCTTACGCCCTACGGCCCCATAATTTTTCTTGGTGAAAAGGCGGATCTGGCCAGCACCGGCTATTATGCGGAAGACCTGCTGGGCAAGCGGCTTATCGTTGGCGCCGATGGGCATTACGGCGTCACAGCGGCTTTTTTCGAGACCTATTATGAGGATGGTGCCCTCGCGGACTGCGTCTTTTATCTGGGAGCCTGCTCCACCATGGAGGATACGGATCTCGGGTATACCCTGATGAAGAAAGGCGCCGATCTTGTGCTGGGCAGTACGCAGAGCATCTCCATCGCTTATAATGCGCAGATCATGACCGAGGTGATGGACCGTCTGAACGACACGCAAGGCGGCGCTTCTCCTTCCTTTGCCGACGCCCTTCAGGGGGCAAAAGAGAAACACGGCGAGATCGACAGCCTGTTTGGCCTTCCTTATTCTCCCGCGCAGGTTGTCTTTATGGGAGACGGCGATTACAGCCTGACGGATCCCGACCATACGTACGACGCTGTGAGCCGGCGCGAAATTTCTGTCATGGACAACAACGTGCTTTCCACTTACATGGAAGTGCAGGGAGAAGCGGACGGCTACCGATATGCCGTTGTGGATGGGCAAGCCGTTCTGCTTTCATACAGCGGCGCAGAAACGAGCCTGTCCCTGCCCGAACGCATTGCAGGCTATCCCGTAGCGGCTGTGGGGCAAAAATGCTTCAAGGGCAATCAGGCCCTGAACGAAGTCTTCATTCCCGACACATACCAGGCAATTCACCCCTATGCCTTCTATGAATGCCGCAACCTGCGCACCGTAACGCTGGGGCTGGGCATTCAGAGCATCGACCGCTTTGCCTTTGCCGGCAGCGGTGTCTCCCTGTTCCGGGTGTACCAAGACAGCCTCGGGGAATTCTTCTGTCATGCACTTGGGTATCCCAGCCGGGTCACCCAAGTAGAATACATTTCGTGGCAGAGCGTAGGCAACGTGGTCGGTACCGAGGAGACTGTCTATTACTGGCGTTACGGGAAGCAGAGCCTTGCCGCAAGCGGCGTGCTGGGCTGGTATCCTCCGGTTGTCGGGGCGCAAAACCAGCTTGTGCGCAGGAATGCGGACGGCACGGAAACCGTTCTTTTTGAAGCGGCCGGTGCAGGCGAAATCGCGCTTGCGGGCGACCGTATTTTCTTTGAATCCCCTACGAACGAATTCGGCGGAACCGATATCTGCTCCTGTGCATGGGACGGCGGAGATCTTGTGAATTACGGCCCGGGAGACCTGCTGGCTGTGATGAACGGCGGCACCACGGTGCTTTGTTCCGAGGGTTACGATGAGCAGTTGGAACGCATTAACGTGCTCAGCGGCGAGCGGACGCTGCTTGCCGTAGGCCGGTATTTGGCTCAGCACGATGGGCTGATCTACTATCAGCCGCCGTTGGAAGACCGGGGTGCAGCAATGGCCGGCTCTGCAACGCTGTCCGTCATCCGCCCGGATGGCTCCGGCCAGCAAGACCTCTGCACCACCGCGCCGGATCTGTACAACGATACCATGCAGAGCGAAGCCTTTATAACCCACTTGGTCGTCACCGATCAAAAGATCTATTTTGCTTACGGCAGTGTGGGCGGCACGGGCCTCGTTTATCAAGGCGGCAAGGTCATGGCGTTAAATAAAGACGGTTCCGATGCCCATGTTGCAGCCGGCGGTGACGGCCTCAAGGAGGCGGGATTCACCGTGAATGAAGATGGCAGCGTAACTGCAAAGGATGTGGGGGAATGGAAGCTGTTTTTCGATCCTTTGGAAAAGACCTGTGTAGGCGAGGGCGCCATCTATATTTTTGATCCCGATACCGGCGCACCGGAATGTGTGATGCTCCCGGAAGAATACGGCGCGGCCGGCGAGGGCCTTTGCGAACACAGCGGCAGCACGCTGCTGAATCTGGAATTCGCCGAGCGCATCGGGAAGATGGTTTATTGTGAGTTTTCCTACGGCACGGAAAACCCGCAGGGTTCTATCGGCTGGCGCACCAGCTATCTCCGCAAGAAAACCACCCTGCTTCTGAAAGACCTGGAGTCCGGTTCGGTGACCGTCCTGTTCTCGGAATAAGCAAGCGAACGGGTCATCCGAATCAAAAAAGAAGGGCAAAAGGCCCTTCTTTTTTGATTCAGCGGCACAACCTGCGTCCCGCCGGTTTATGAATTGCGTCTGACTCAGCAATTTCAAACGATAAGCTCATAATACCCGTCAGCAGCGATGTGCGCGGCGTCAAGCGCTTCCCGGATTCGTTCCCTTGCCTCTACATCTGCCATCCACGCCATGCCGCACCCCGCGGTTATCTCTCTTGGCACGGGAATGAGCCTTCCGGGAAGCCCCTTTTCCCCGCAAAGGCATTCCGATGCCATGGCTGCTGCGGTTGTATGGAAGGTGATTATCAGGCGAAGCCGCTTCTCTCTCATTCTGCTATCCTCTTTACGGCAGCGATCGCCGCATCAATCTCGGCCTCCGTATTAAAATATCCAAAGCTGAAACGCACGGCGCCCTGTTCTTCCGTGCCGAGCGCGCGGTGCATCCGCGGTGCGCAGTGCGCGCCGGGGCGCGTTGCAATACCGTAGCTTTCCGAAAGCTCATCGGACACCGCACCTGCGTCATGCTCCCCTATGTTCAGGGCGACGATCGGACTCCTGTCCTTTGAGAAATCTCCGTATAGCACAACGCCGCTGATATTCTTTACGCCATCGTAAAAACGGCGCATAAGCGCATGCGTGTGCGCATGTATGTTCTCCATCCCGATTTCGTTGATGTAATCCACCGCCGCACTCAAGCCCGCTATTCCGTGGCCATTGAGCGTGCCGGCCTCAAGCCGCGTCGGATACTCTTCGGGTTGGGTCTTGCTGTAGGACTGCACCCCCGAGCCGCCGACCTGAAAGGGGCGGATTTCTATCCCCTCTGCTATGCACAGGCCGCCCGTGCCCTGCGGACCCATAAGCCCCTTGTGCCCCGTAAAGCACAGCACATCTATGCCCATTTCCTGCATGTTGATCGGGAAACACCCCGCCGTCTGCGATGCATCGACGATAAACGTTATGCCATGTTCATGCGCAAACGCGCCTATGCGGGCAACATCCAGCATATCACCCGTAAGGTTGGATGCATGCGTGCAAACGATTGCCCGCGTGTTTGGCCTTACCAGCCGCTTAAAGTCCGCATAATCAACCCCGCTGCGCTTATCCAAAGGAACGAAGCTAAGCTGTACGTCGCTTTCTGCCTCAAGGCGATACAACGGACGCAGCACGGAATTGTGTTCCAAGTCAGTGGATATAACGTGGTCTCCCGGGCAGATGATCCCTGCGATCGCGATATTCAGCGCCTCCGTAGAATTCGAAGTAAACACAACATGATCCGCTTCACAGCCAAACAGCAGCGCGAGCTTAACCCTAGCGCCGTAAACCGTGCGCGCAGCGCAAAGCGCGCCTGAATGCGTTCCCCGTGCGCTGTTGCCCATGTTGTCCATGGCTTGCGCTACGGCCTTTATCACCTGCCGGGGTTTGTGCAGGGTAGTCGCAGCATTGTCGAGGTAAATCACGGGCGAATGACCTTTGACGCGCCGTTGAGCTTTTCAACGATGGCGTACATGTTTGTTACGCTGCCCACAGCGAGCTTGTCGGTGAGGCCATAGAAATTCAAGCAGGTGCCACAGGTAAGTATTTCGACCCCCTGCGCTTCCATGCTCTTGAGGTCTTCCACGGATACCGCGCCTTCAACCGTGAGTTTTGCTCCGCCGTTATAAAAAAGTACCGCCTTGGGAAGCACTTCAAGTTGGGATATGGCATATAGGAAGCCCTTCATGAGCGTTGCGCCCAGCGCATCATCGCCTTTTCCCATCACATTGGAGCCAACCGCTACAACAACGTCCCCTCTTGCATCAGGGATGCATACGGCAGGCGTATCGCTCACAGTTACAGCGCCTTCAAGGGTCATGGTTACAACAAATTCCATTTCGCCGGTCTTTACACTCGCAACCTTTACCCCCTTGCTGTTCGCAAGCCGGTTCAGGTTCTGTACCGCTACCTCATTGTCCACATGCACTTCGAGAATGCCCGCTTCCTGCATTTCATTGAGTGCTTTTGTGGCCTTTATCACGGGAATAGGACACGGATCGCCGATAGCGTTCACCGTTACTGCCTTCATACTCTCTCTAAGCACCTCCTGCAAAGTTTTCTCACTTCTCCATCATTTCCAAATGCGGTTCGTGCCATTCTTCGGTTCTCCATACAAAAGCTCGTCCCCAAAGGGCACCTGTTTCAAAACATTTTAACTTCCAAATACACAAACACGCAAGGTCGGAATGTTGGGATATATCCCCTATCTCATAAGTATTTCAAATTATAGAACAAATCCAACATTCCATCCAATAGATCAAACCGATAATATACACACATCAATCCATTTTGCTGATAGAAATGCTTCACTGGATCGCCGACCGGGCGCGCTCAGCTCTGTCCCATCGCCAACCGTTAGCTGTGCTCACATGCTTGGGAAGATACGTTTTCTGAACACAAAAATACAGGAAACAAAAGAAACGCCCTGGATTAGGGTGTTTCATTTTTGGGGAACCGGCAGCTACCTATCATGTAGGGAGAGGGAACCCCGCTCAAATGGCAGCGGTTTACTTAGGGCATCACAACCCGGGACAGCCGCAAGCGTCCGCCCGTCTCGGCCTGAAAACGATACACTGTACGTTTTCTGCTGCGCACCGGCCTCGAGAACGCTGCGCGTCTTGCCGGCTCAAGGTCCGGAAAGAGGAGTATCAGACCGCAAAAGAAAGAGAACACCCTGTGGTGTTCTCTTTCTTTTGGGATCCGGCAGCTACCTATCTTTATTTGTACAGCATCAAACAGTTACACACATAAAATCCAGTAAAACAGGCTTTTTTTAATTGATAATGTATTATAGTGCTAATATTATAAGTTGCCAGAAAGTTGCCGGAAGGTGTTGCAGAATGGAGTGCATAAAATATGAATACAGCGTTGCGCCGCTAAAGCGGTGATTTAATCGTAAAAAATAATCTTATTATTTTTATTTTTCCTATTGACTACTCACCAATTTGGTGATATAATAAGGCCATAAGATAAAGCACGGGAGGACAAGGAAATGAAGAAATACTATGTTGTACAGATTGGCACTGAATACCCGGTAGATGATATGTTCTGGAGCGGTCACAGCTACGATGAGGCCGAATCGGCGGCGGAAGAATTTGCGAACAATCCCGAATATGATGGGCAGGAAATCCGCATCTGCGACATCGACGAATTTACTGACGATGAGCACGAGCAGGGCTATTGCAACGCGGAATACATTTACCGCGAAGGCGATTGCTGACAAACAGCTGCGCCGAGCCGGGCGGCTAAACCCGGCAGAATGGATTTCAGATGACTTTTTCAGTGTTTTCAACGTTGTACCGCGAAGCGATGAATGAACCCGATATTGATATGTTCATCGGTTCCGTTGGTTTCCCGGAATACCTAGGTCCAGTATCGGATGAAGATGCGTATTTGATTCTTGCGACAATTCACACGTTTGCAAACGGTTCGTTTCGTGATATACGCGACGCGATCGGCGTAAGCCAGGCTGGCATGATTGCAATGTTAGGAATCCCGGCACGGACATGCGGAAACTGGGAAACGGGTTCCAGCGCACCGCCGCCGTATGTCAGGTTTCTGATTTCTTGGGCGGCATTCTGTTTGATGCAGGAACGGTGATACCATGGCGCGGCGTTCTGTAATTCGTATATGTACATCCTGCGGCGCGGAGTTCACGGGCAACGCAAGGCAATTCCAATGCGATGCATGTTCCGCAGCGGGCAAGAAAAACAGTTCCATCCGAATGCGCGTATGTCAGGACTGTGGCGCAGAATTTCAGGGCGGCCCACGCGCAAAGCGATGTCCAGCGTGCAGGGCAAAGGCAGAAAGTGAACGCGCTGCGAGGTATAGAAAAAACGGATACGCGCGGAAGCTTGGCAGCACGGACACATGCGAACATTGCGGGCGTGAATACATCGTCAGCAACGGCAGGCAGCGATATTGCCCGGATTGCAGGCGTGAAGCCGTTATGGCGGCTGACCGCAGTCAGGGCGCTGCGTACTACACCGCAAACCGCGATAAAATAGCGGAAATCAGATCAGGGAAACGCATATCATTAAAACGGTGCGTGATATGTGGCGGGCCGTGTCCTGCCGGAACAAATGCGGTAACATGCGGAAAGCCGGAATGCATTTCCGAATTGAAAAAAAGCTATTATAAAAATATCCCCCGCCAGCCGTAGCCAGCGGGGGATCTGCACATATCGTTATTCCTGTTCTTCCACCGGCACATCCTCCGGCTTTTCGTCCTTCATTTTTTCCAGCGCCGATTTCAGCATTTTGGGCAGCGGCAAGCCCAGCCCGCCCGCGTTTTCAAGGATGCTCAGCCCTTCGTTTGCGATGTAGAACATAATCACCGCTGAACGAATCGCATGGTTTGCTGCCGGGATCGCCTTGTCCACTACCGTGCCGACCATCACCAGCACGAATATCATGACCTTTTTCAGCAAGCCCTTGAATCCGACCGCAGATGACAGCTTTCCTTGCATGGCAGCCCTGGCTATCCCTGTGATGTAATCCGCCACCACGAAGATCACCAGGGCTATAATCAGTGCATCCCATGCCCCGAACAGGTACGCGAACAGCCCGCCCGCTCCCGCTGCCGCATATTTCAGTCCTTCCAGTACTTTGTCCATTGAATTTCTCCTTTGTTTTTTATTGAAGCGCCTTTAAGCGCCCGTAATGCGTCCACGGTTTCAAGGTGTCAAAATTGCCCGTCATGCGGTTGTAGGTGCGCCGCGAGAACATATCCGCCCAAGGCCGGAACACCACGCCGTAGGCCGTGCCTGCGGCCTCGTACACGCCATCCGTGCCAACCACCGCCATGTGTACCATCCTGCCGCCCGATTCACGGAACAGAATATCGCCGGGGCGCACATCGTCCTTGCCGATTCCGGCGCAGTACCGCCGCCACAGCCCATCCGCCGTTGCGTCTTTCACCGGGATAATGCCCATCATTTCATTGACTTTGAAGAACAGGCCGGAACAATCAGCGCAGTACAGATTGATTCCCATGCTGTCAGCCCTCGAAATTTCGGCTCTGAGCCACTCCAACCGACCGTTGGTAAAGTAGCCCTCATGGTCTTTGTACCGCGCGGACAAGTAGGAATCCGTCAGCTTATGCCCCTGTGCGCCGATGATGTAATGCCAGCCCACCTCCATGCGCAGCCAACAGGTCATGTCTTTTGCAACAGATAGGTAATCCATGGAAGGTTCGCCGGGTTCTTGCCGTAGCGCCGCCCATGTTTTTTTACCCACCTTGCCGTCCACAGCAAGACCATTGGCCTTTTGGAATGACTTCACAGCTTTATCCGTTGCCGGTCCGAAAACGCCGTCAATCTCCCCGCAGGGGAATCCGTGCTTGTCCAACAGCGTTTGCAGTTCCTTCACATCGTCCCCATGCATGCGGGGCTTGTCGATCAGTTTTAAAATCCGTTCTTCCACTGGTTCCTCCATCGGTTCTTCCCTCTGTGTAGGCTCGGGCAGTTGCACAAATCCGTACCCAGTCATGGGGTCGCGCCCTTTTCTGTCCAAATCCACGGCCATGCCTTTCAGGGCTTCGTAAACTTCTGGTTCCGTCATGTTGGGATGCGCGGAAAGCAGCAGCCCGATTTTTCCGGCAACTTGCGGAGATGCAAAGCTTGTGCCGGATTTGGTCACGGTGTTGCCGTTCACGTCCAAACCGTCAACCCATTGTCCGAAGTCTGCGAAGTCTACTTCACCGTGCCATGTACTGAAATACGCATGCGACCCGTCCGGTTGTAGCGCCGCAACGGTTATCGGGCTTTCAAAGCATGTCGGGTATCGGTTCAAAATTTCCTCGCCATCGTTCCCCGCTGCGCAGACAAGCGGAACGCCCGCCGCAACGCATGCATCTACTGCGTCCTTAATATTCGCGTTGTCGGTTTCAAGCGATATGTTCACAATAACGCGCTTGTCCGTGGCTTTTGCGCGTTCCACTACATCGTGCAGCGCTTCGATGATATTCACCGGGTAATCGCACCGATATGACCATATTTCAGCATCTGGGCAGTATTCGTTGACTACCGACGCGGTAAACGTGCCGTGATCGGTTCGCGGTTCGTTGCCCATGCGCTGAATCACTTTCCCACGCAGTCTCCCAACGGGTTCAACGCCTGTATCCAGTACGGCGAAGATGATGTTATTCCCCGTGTATCCCGCGTCGTGGTAGTCCTTGCGCATCTGCGCGTTTAATGCCTTGATGTTCATTGTGCCTCCCACCCTGCCGGGTACGCATCGGGCGAATAGACATTCGCGTCAATCCGGCTTACATACCGCTTGCCGTTGTAGGTCACTTTGTCCCCGGTGTTATATGCATCGTGCGCGCCTGTCGGCTGAACCCATTCCGGCCATTCTTCAAGGCTTACCCGCACCCACAATGCCGGGGTTGCATCAGGTGTCCAATCTGCTTGTGAAGTGTGCGCTTGTACGCATTTATACAGAAATTCGCCGTGCCTGATTCTGTTATCCACCGCATATGCTTTCCCGGTTTCCCATTTGGGATAAAGTGCCATTGCATCAAGTGCCGTTTCGTCCGTCAGCACCGCCGCCGCTGTATCCATTGCCGTGCGCACTTCCTGCGCCGCTTCTAACCATTTTCCCATCGTTATACCTCCACGCCCAATAAGGCAAGCGCTGCTTGCATATCAGCAATTTGCGCTGTTAATTCGTCATATGTCGGCTTCCCGCTCAGCACAATCTGTTCCCCGTCCTGATTGCGCGTCCAGTTTGCGCCAACGCGCATATCGCCAATTTGCAGGCCGTAGGGCTGCGCGTCTACAAGTTCTGCGCCAAGCGCGGCTTCCAGTTCGGCCTTTTGCGCCGCGTCTGCCACAATCACGTTTTCAACCGCGTTTTCCTTTATTACTGCGTATTTCATGCTGCCTCCTTTTGTTTCAACGGGATTCGGACGTAGATCACGCCTTGATAGCCACCAGCGCCTTTTTGTCCAGATGATCCATCGCGGCCAGAGCCACCGCCACCGCCTGCACCATAAAACGATACGCCTGTTGGTTTCGAAGATGCCATTGCCGGATCTCCTCCGCTTCTTCCTCCACCGAACAAGCCGCCGTTCGCAAACGTGCAATTATTGTAACGGCTTACATATTGGCCATTCCCTCCATTGCTGCCGTTACTTCCACCGTTGCCGCCCGTTGCATATTCGTTGTTTGTACCAGATTCATCCCTGTATGCGCCTCCGCCACCTCCCGGGCAATGCGGCCTTCCGTTGAAATATGTTGTATCACCAAACGGATATGTTGCTTCTCCTGCGCCGATCAGGCCTGCGATATTATTGTCAGCTCCACCTCCGCCACCACTTGCGCCTGTCGCAGAAGTATATCCGTATGGTATTTTAGTTACTATCATTGCGCCATCTGCCGTAAGTGCGACATCCCCGGAAACAGACGATGCGCCGCTGTTTCCCGCGCCGACAACACACACGATATTTTTAACGCTCTGTCGTGACGTTTGTGCAATAAATCCGCCAGAGCCACCGCGACCGCCGCCGGAACTACTGCCATTTTCACCATTCGCTCCACCCCCACACAGCCACACATCCGCTTTTACCTCTTGCGCGATGCTCAACGTGCCAGAGCTTGTCAGCGTCAGCAGCCGGTATTGCTTTCCGTTCCCCATTGTAACAATCTCGTCTGTCATGTTGCCGGTATAAGCAATGGCAAGCGCGGCAATGTCTACGCCCATAGCTCCAAATCTTCCCGCATTAAATATCATTCTTATCACCTCGCATATGGTTTTGTTGGTGGAGTAAAGTTGCTTGTATGTTTGCACTCTGCTGAAACATAGAATTCATCAACATATCCCGTAAAGTATGTGCTTGCATCAACTTTGCTATATATATCACCAAGCGCTAATACAGCAATGTACAATTCTGTGTAAACATCTATCCCCATCGTCAAAGTGGTTTGAAGCACTCCATTCAAAAACCAATAGTGTGTACTACTGCCATCAAAGCAATATTCTACGTTGTGCCACAAATTAGTGGATATTATCGCGGAACCATATTCTCCAGACGTAAAGTTACCTTTCAAAACACGATATAGTGGGTATGCGCTTGAAGTTCCATCGTACTGATGCAAATAAGTTCTAGTTGGAGACGTTCTAGACGGTATAATAATCGAAAAAGGTGTTGGATATTTCCCAGACGTTTGCCCTTGTGTTGGATACATCCAAAAAGATACCGTCTTTGCCGCACCGCTTAGCCCGATTTTCATGTAGGATGAACCGTCGAAATACAACGATTTCCCGCCAAACTTGCTTTGATCGGCACTTACTGTCGCACCGCTATTGGTTATCTGCATAGCGTATTGGCTTGCATCCGTTAAATCCTCTCCGTGCAATAGCAACAAAGTATTTTCGTCATAGATATGTTGAAATGGCGGCATCTGTCCGTTCTGCCAAATATTAAATATCGGCATTTTATCACCCCACGATCAGAATGTTCATAATAACCACCCTTGACGGCTGTGAAGAAGCAACGAATATTAAACTTCCGTTTTGCTGCGCATAGCAATATACACCACACTCCGACGCATCTTCGATATAATCAGGAGCAGGGGAAGAAATGATATTGTTTGACGCGGTAACGCCCGTTACGTTTACGGTTTGCGTCCACACTTCGTTTGCTGCATCTTCCTCCCACCCCTCGACCGTCAAGTATGCCGTATTTGCTTGCGATTTTGCGGCGTAGTCGTGCGTGTGTTCAGCCATATTTACAATGGCACCGCCAATCTGCGACACAATGCCCGAAATCGTACCGTTGTAGAACGAAACGCGGCAGATTTCAACCTGATATGCCGTGTTCGTTCCATCGTTGATGTCGTTCTGCGTCAATGCGGCGAAACTGTTTGTGTCAGCATAATCCCACGAAAACAGCGCTTGCGCGAACGATGTACCGCTTGCAGCCTGCGACAGATCAATGGATAGTTTCAGCCGCCCATATCCGTTTGCAGAAGTGGTTTCGGATGCGATTGTTTCAGCGTTGTCAAACGCAATTAGCCTGCCCTTTGCGACCATGTGGCCTTTCGCAATTGTCAGGTTCGCCCCGGAATATGACAGCGTACAACCGCGTACTTTGCCGTCTCCGATAATCTTGCCAAAGATCGCGCCCAAATCCACCGCGCGCAGCGTGCGCAAATCAAAAAATATTCCGTTCATCAAATCAACTCCTTCAATTTGTCTGTCAGGGTTCGGCGCAGCTCGCCGCTGCGGTACAGTGTCCCGGATTTTGTTACATGCACAGACGATATATAGGATTGCAGCACGCGTCCACCGATGCGCACGCGCAGGCTATCATAGAAATCGAATTTCCGATCACTATAAAATTCGATCAGGTGCGAATAGCTTGACCTTGCAAATTCTTCCGCTACTGCATCCGCTTCGCCCTCTGCGTCGGTTGAGATCACAATCCATTCACCGGCAACGCGATCTTCGTCCACCGTGGAATATGTGCCATCTGTGTGCGCATAGTAATTGGTTTGCGTGGTCACTGTGTCGACCGTCTGAATGGCGGTTATCTTGCCAACCGTATACCGCGAATAGCTTTCGGACTGCAATCGGTGTGCCGTGTCCGCAAAGTCAACGATGCGCACCGGGGCGGTTTTTAAACCAATGGAGCATGTCAGCGCGTCGCCATCAATGCCCCATGTCACGAAAACGCCTTTCAATCGCCGTACCTTTGCGATGTAGCTTTTCAGGTTCCAAAACCCATCTTCTATGTCGGGCGATATGAACCCCGTGGTGCTGGTCGTGGAAACAGAAAGATACGGCATTTTGTACACCGTATCAGACAGGTTCTTGTATTCCGATTCGATTTCAGCCTTTACGAATGATTCTATCGCGCTGCCACCCGCAGCCGGGACAAGTGGTCGTGCGAATGCGGACAGGATTGTTTTTGTTGTGATAACGGTCGTTCCACGATCCGGGGCAACGCTGTCCACAATGCCAATCCATCCATTGAAATAAATGAAGTCGCCCTCAATACCATTGACTTCGCCCACAACGGATATGCTGCCGTTTTCGTCGTATATGCTGTCGATCACAACGTCGTAATCGTATACGTCCAACGCATAGACCGTTTTAAAGTCGCTGCGCCGTTTTACATAGCATTGCATGTTTACACCGTCCTGAAATATTCGTACAGCGTCACCACCGCAAGTGCGCTGATCGTGTTTGCCGCGCTAAGAATCAGCGTGCTTGTCTTGCCCTGCGGCACAGAAAAGAAATTGTTGTTGGATAGATCGATGCTGCCAAGCAGGTCGGTTTGCCCGTTCCGCACCCCGGTTTCGCCATGACGCGTGGAAAAAATCAGCTTGCCGCCAGACGGAATTGATACATTGGGCAAATCCATTTTCCCAATCACGGATTCATTCGCATCCTTCAACGTAAGGCATGGATTCGTCAATTCGCCCGGCACTTCAACGCGAATCGCGGCGGGCATATGCCCGGCTGGCGACAGGGAAACGGCGCTGCTTACGCCGGACGCTGCCAGCTGCACCGGGAGTGCGAACGGAAGCGTTGCCCATCCTATATCCGATTCCGGGGGCGCAAGTGCGATGCGGACGGCATTCGCCCTATACCATGGTGTTTTCATGCTGATTGAAACGGGACACACCAACACGCCGCGCGACAATTCGCCCTTGGATATCGACACAATATCAATATCTGCGATGTATTCATCATTTCCCGGGGCGTATACGATTTGCAGTTCATACCCGCTGAAAATCCAATCAGCAAGTGCGCGGTATTCTGTGTAGCCACCAAACACCAACTCCCCGGCGATTGCGCCCTGCACATGTTCCGCGCTTGTGCGCGTGAAAAATCCGCCCGTTTGGGCATAGGTATTTGCGTTGGCGAACCCCATCCCCGTGGGGGAACTGAAAAACAGTTCCCCACGGGTTTGAAGATTCTTCCTTTCGCCGATTTCATTTTGCAGATAAAACCGCCTCATACCATTGCCCCCAGCTTCACGTTGAATTTGTTGAACAGATAGTCCATGTATGCGGGTGATGGGTCGGTAACGGTAAGGTTGACGATCGGGGCGGTCACAGCGCGTGTGGCAGATTTTACGGCAGATTCTCCCGGAAGCGCCACCACAGCCCCAGCCAGCCCGGATGCGGCTTCACGCACTGGTTTCATGCTGTCTTTCAGGCCAAGAACCAACCCTTCACCGTAATATTGGGTTGTCCTGCGCGCAACGCGTGAAGGAGATTTGATTTCGAGACGTTGATTAACCGACACTGTCATGCTGCCAACCAGCCCCTTTGACGCGCCGATCACTGCCCCGCGTTTGCTCTGCAATCCGGCAACCAGTCCTGCGCCATACGCCGAACCAGCTGCATACCCTGCGGATTCAGCGCCAGACGCAAGCGATTCCATTGCGCCTTGCAATTCGGACACCTTTGCCCTGTATTCTTCCAGCGTTATTTCACCGTTTGCCAATTCCTCACGTAACTTTGCGTTTCGATTATTCAACGCGGATACGCTTGCTTCCAGCCCCAATATGCTTGCTGCAACTCCTTCGGCCCCATCCCCAGCCTGCCTTAATGCAATTCTCGTACTGCGTGATGTCAGGTCGAGTGCTTTTGTTTCTTCCACGGTAAGGCCTAACGCAGCGGCCAACAATTCATACTTCCCTTGCAGCTCAGTGGCCTTTGCAGCCGCATCGGATTCGCCTTGCGTCAGCGCATTCCTTGCTATCTGTACGGAAATCATCTGATCTCCGTATTCAGACATTAGCGCAGACATTTTTTCCTGCATTGCCTGCGCCACCGCAAGATCTTGCCATGCCTGAATTTGATCGCGGATTGCACCGGTGCCGCCCTCGATACGACCTGTGTTTTCGTCTATCTTGGCATTCAGGCCGGGAATAACTTCATTCAGCGCGTCAACTGTCGCGCGGTATTCTGTCATCACCTCCGGGGATGACGGCATTTTGTTCAGTTCATCCAGTTTGTCAACCAGCGACATTGCAACATCCGTTGCCGCGCCCGCGCTGCCCACGGTGTTATCGTAGGTTGAATTGATGTCCTGCAACGCCTTGTTTGCGCCTTCCGTAGCGTCGCGCAGTGCGTATGCCTCCTCATGGAATTTCTTGTACCCGTCAACCGCTGCAATTACCGTTGCCGTAAGGCCTGCAATTCCGACAGCCGCAAGCGCAATCCATCCACCCGGACCGGCAGCCGCAGCGCCCACGGTTCCGGCGGTCGACAGCCCTTGCACAAGTTTTCCGAACCCAGAAACCGCGCTTCCTACAACGGATGTCATTTTGCCGAAAATCGTCAACAGTGGCCCGGCGGCGGCTACAAGCCCGGCGGCCTTCAAAATCGATTTCTGTTCTTCGTCCGTAAGGCTCCCGAACTTCTTGGCAAGACCATCGATTACATCCGCGATTTTTTCCACGATGGGGGTTAATTTTTCGCCAAGCTCGATCCCCGCATTCTTCACTTTGTTCAGTGACGTTTGCAGTTTATAGCTGCTGGTTCCAGATATTTTATTGAACGCATCGTCAACCGCCGTGGTGTTGGTTTCCATTTCGTTCATAGCCTCGCCAAACAGCGCGGCACCTTCCTTGGATGTCAGCGTCAAGACTGTGTTCAGCGCTTCGGTTGATCCAAAAAGCTTGCCCATAACTTCAAGATCGCCGCCCGTTGCAACGGCTAAATCGTCAAGGAACCCGGACAAGCCGCTTGCATTCAGCCCGGCAACGGAAAAATCTATGCCAAGTTTTTCGGCAATTTTCTGCGCTTCGGAGGATGGCTTGATGATGTTGGACAGCGCTGCCTTTAAGCCCGTTGTAGCCTGCGATGTTTGAATGCCGTTCGCGGTCAGCGCAGCAAGGGACGACATAAGCTCCACTATGGAAACGCCCGCCGCCTTGGATGTCGGCGCTACCTGTCCGATGGATTTTGCAAGTTCATCCACCGTGGTTTTGCCAAGGTTTTGCGTTATCAGGAATTGGTTTGCAATCTTTTCCGCATCCTCCGCCGCAAGGCCATAGGAATTCAAAACCGTGGTAAGACCATCAACAGCCGTTTCAGCACTGGTGAACCCGCCAACAGCGGTTTTTGTTGCGACTTCCACGAAATCAGCAGATTTTGCAGCGTCAACACCGGCTGAAATTGCCTGATATTGCGCGTCGGCAAGGTCTGATGCGGCTTGTCCCGTTGTGTTTGATAGGTCAATGATATCGTTTTTCAGGCTGCTAAGGTCTGTATTACCCGCAAGCGTTGCAACCTTCGCCATGGCATTTTCAAAATCCATCGCCATGTTTGTAACTGCGGTTCCAGCGGCAATAATCGGCGTGGTAAGCCCAATCGTCAGCTTCCCGCCGATGCTGCTCATTTTGTCTCCGGCGGCCTTCATCTTCTTCCCTGCGATTTCAGCGTTTTCGCCCAGCCGTTTCAGAACATTTCCGTTTTCCTCAATCTCACGCTGCGTGCGGTTCAGTGCCGCCTTTGCGTAATTCAGGTTTGTTTCCATGTCCTTATAGGCTTGGCTTGTGGGAACAATGCCTTGCTCGCGCATGCGTTCCAGCGCATCTTCCGCAGCCTTTACGGCCTTTTCCTGAACATCCAAAGCACTTTTAAGCGCCTTGTTGCGCGTTGTGAGCGCCTCTATGCTTTTGTCGTTTTTAGAATAGGCGGAGGTCGATGCCTCCGCCGCTGCTTTCACTTGTTTCATTTCAGAACGGATGTTTTTCATCGCGTTCATATATTCTTTTTCGCCTTTTACGGCGATTGTAGGGCCGATATTGTAACCCAATATCTCACCTCCCCAAAAAGAAATTGTCTACGGCGCTTCCTTCGATTTCTGCATATCCTTCGCCTGTTTTTTCAAGGCACAGGTCGATCACCATACCGATTGTGATACTATCCAAATCGGGCAACGCAATCCCCATCGACAACGCCGCAAGCATGTATGTTTCCGTGCTTAAATCCCCGCCGTCCCCGCCTACGCTTTTTTTGATGTCTTCAATGTCCGTGTGAACAAATCGTTCAGATCGGTAAAAACATCGAAAATCGGGAAGTCGTCAAACCCGTCAAACCATTTCATTTGATCGTCGATCTGTTCGCCCGCATGATCTGCTGCAAGCTTCGCAGCGCACCAAATCATGTCTTCAAGAAATTCCGTGTCTAGCGTTTCAAATGCGCTGTCAAGCTGCATCACGTCCGCAAACAGATTGCGCCCGGTATATGCGCGGTACACAATCGGCAAAGCGCCAGACGAGCGGAACTTTACGTCCCGCCCGTCAATTTTGATTGTCTTTTCCATACTTTACACCGAAGCCGTGTAGGTCGGAACCGCAGTGAACCACCCATTATAGGTGGTCGCGTCGGTATCAGACTTGGAGAACGCAAGCGTGCGACCGTTCGGGTCTTCCGTTGCGACCATGGAAATGCTGGTCGTCTTCGGGGTTTTCTTTTTGCTGGTTTCCGCCTCGACATTCGGCAGAGACGGCAAGCAGTTAAGAAACGCATACCGGGTGGCCTTTTGGTCGCCGTTCTGCTCGAACAGCAGCGCGACACGCTTGCATTCCGCGCCGCTTTCCCACAGAACGCCCTTCGCGTCTGCATCGTATACCAGAACATCCGTGAAGAACGATTCCGGCAGCTTAGCGACTTCCAGCGTAATATCGTACTGTGCGGACGATACCACCCAAAAGTCTTTGTCATCGGCTTCAAACGCCTCACTGTCGCCGGATTTGTTCGCGGCAATGCTCACCGCGCCCGGAATCGCCACAGGCGTACCGTAGGTGAACGCGCCACCCTCGCCCTCCGTGATGACAGCGTAATAACACTTCTTCAAGCCGAATTTAACCTTGTTTTCAGCCATGTTTTACTCCTTTCACGCCCTTCCGATTACGGACAGGACGAAATGATGTTGATTATTTGTGCATTCGATGTAGCGGAACTCGTCAACGCAAATTCCCGCAGATTTCAGCGCCGCCCTTGCGGCGGCTTTTGCCGTTGTGTAATCCCCCGTTATAAAAAAATGGCAGTCGATATACTCATCAACTACCAAGTCTTCATCGTCCGCTTCCGTTGTGGAATCATACACGGGGATAATCGTAATGTGGCTTTTTGTTGTTTCGCCCGCCCACTCTCCAACCATTGGTGCGCATTCCGGGACGATGTTCGCAAGCGCTGTTTTAACGATGTCGATTACCCCATGATTTCAGCCACCGCCTTGTCATATTCTTCCTGCATCGCGGCTACCACCTCGCCCTCAACGCTTTGCGCGGTTGCGCGTATCCACGGCCTTGCAGGCTGTGCGTGGAACGGGCGCGTATGCCCCTTGCGGTCGGTGTACGTGCCGCCTTTGCGACCATATTCGTATACGGACGCAGCCTTTGCGGCACTTTCGCCGCTGGACGTTTTACCCTTGAATTGCACTTGCGCAAACCAGCCGTATGTGTTCTTTTTGGGCGATGAGTTTTTGATATACTTTGAAAATGCTTTGTTCGCAGATTTCAGCGCATTTGACACGATTTTTTGCCCTGCCTTTATGACGCGCGGCATTATGCGGTCGTACCCGTCACCAAGTTTGCTCACAGCATCCAAATACGTATCAACGCCATCCATTTTAAACGTTGCCACGCCATCACCCCTTCGTGCAGGTCAATTCGGTATTGTCGGTTCCCGGAATGTGATATGCCCGTACAATCCGATATTCGATGTCGTTGTGGATTAAATGCGTGTGGTCTGCGTAGTCGATTGGTGAAACTTCAAACACTGCATCCACGCGATAATCAGCCGCAAGCGCGTTGTAATACTCTGACCTTGTAGCGTCTTTTTTGGTAGACCAGCACTCAACGCGTGCTGCTTCGTCCTCTACGTCCACCCGAAAGCCGTTTACGTTCGTTGGAACCGTCTTTTTCAGCGTCACAATGTCAATCCGCATTGTCGTCACCTCGTTCGCGCAGCCACCGCTCGCGGATTGCAAGCCGCAGCCATTCAGGGCGATGCCCCGGCTTATCGCGGTTCAGAATGCTTTCAGCCGCAACATCCGAAACAAGGATGTTATCGTCTGCGGTATTTTCAAGGTGAATGCCCTTTTTCTCAAGTTCCAACGCAGCCGCTTCGATTCTGCGCCGCCAGTAATCTTCAAGCGCAATCGGGACGGGCATGCCGCCCCGATCAAGCCTTGCTTTCAACAGTTCGTATGCTATTTCAGGTGCGTACATGCCCGTTTACCCCGCTATCTTACGCTTTCGGCACTGCGGCAGCCTTGCCAACCTTGATCGCGCGCGCGTTGCCGTCAAGTTCAACCACGGTAATGGTCTTGCCAGCGGTCGCCGTGATCTGCGTGGTGCCGGAGGTCAGTGCGGTGTAACCCGTTACCTTGTCGCCGTTCTTCACGGTGCGATCACCGATAACGTACTTCAACGTGGTGCCGGATGCTTCGGTGCCGGTCACAGTCAGCACGGTATCGCCGGATGCAGTACCAGCGGCAGCGGTTACGCCAAGCGCACCGATTTCAGCATTGGCATAATCCTCCGGGAATGCGCGGGTCGTAGTCACATCGACGTTCGCAAAGTTCACCATGACAAACGCCTCGCCGAACACGGGAACACCGTCATAACGGGCATAGCCCTTATATACGGTCTGATTCTCGATGAACCTTACATGCTCAGAGGACGTGATTTCCGCGCCGCCGCGCTCGGCGAGCAGGTACACGGAACCGTAACCACCGATGATCTCGTTGTCGGCGATCTTGTCATCCTCGAACTCAACGATTTCACCGCCGATCACGGGCATGGTGTTGTTCATGCCGGCCACAAGCGCGGCAGCGGCGTTGAACTCCAGCGCCTTTGTCATCAGCTTGATGTGCGTCTTGCGGTTCATCACCCAGAACGCGCGCCCATTGCTGTACTTCGGGATTGCGATGCCAAGTGCTTCAATCAAGGAAGCAAAGAACGCCGCACCCGTGGACGTTGCAATGTTAAGCTTCTTGATGTTGGAAGTGTGCAGGTCTTTCCACGCTGGGGCGTTGTCGCTCCATCCGCTGGGCTTTGCGGTCTGCGCAAGGCGGGTCGCAATGCCGATAGGCATGTTGGAGCCAGTACCGAACAGGATAGCCCAATCCACGCCGCTGCCGACCGCATACGCAAGTGCGCGCATGATCTCTGCGCCAAGGTTCAGATCACTATCGTCAAGCAGGGCATTGTGCACCGGGATAAAGCCGCCGACCATATAGCCGTCGACCGTAACCTGATTCAGGGACAGGTCGAGTTCGTTCAGCGCGCCGGTTGCCTCCATCCAAATGCCTTCGGGCATGGTGCCCATGACATTCTGACGCGTGGTGCCGTTTACGCGGCGAACGGTCACGAACTTGGACAGCTTGGAATATTCGCCAAGGTTGTCCCGGATGATTTCAAGCATCGTTTCCGGGATGGTCAATTTGCCACCGCTGATGGCGCGGGACTGGCATGCCGTGCGGATTGCGCCGATGAACCCCTTTACATCGTCACGCGCAAAGAATGCGCTGCGCTGCTCGTGCGTCATACCGAAAAATTTGGTGCGGGTTTCCATGTTTTTATCATCCTTTCTTTCTGCGGGTTTTTCAGTGGGTTTCTTTTGGGGCGGCGCGCTGCGCTCGTCCAATTCCTTGATCTCCTTCTCGATGTCGGCCACAATGCCGTCAAGGCGCGCCTGCTCGGCTTCGTGCGCCTGTTCGTCGGCATCAAGGGTTGCAGTCTCGGTTTCGATGGCCGCAACTTCCGCCTCTACCGCCGCGCGTTCCTCTGGCGTAGAATCTGCGGTCAGCTCTTCCAGTGCGGCAGCGGCATCGGCTTCACGTTTTTGCAAAGAAGAACGCCGCTCGTCAAGGGCGGCGCGCTGTTCCTTGTGCTTGTTCGATTCGGCTTGTGCGGCCGCGAGCTGCGACCGTTTAAGCAACTGTCTCAGTGCCATGGGTAATCCTCGCTTTCATTCTCTTTTTCCAAACCTCAAAGGCTTGGCCTGCGCGCCTGTCGCGCGCTTCGGCTTCCGTTTTTTCGTAGGCCGGGAAGGTCACAATGGAAACTTCGTACAGCTTCACGGCCTTGATTATCCAGTGATACGTGCCATCCGGGCGGCTTTCCAGCTCGTCCTTCAAAATGTCGAACCCGAACGAACATTGCGACACATCGCCGCGTTTTACGCGCGCATACAGGTTCATCGCGTCCGTATCATCGGGGTTGATCTTCACAACGCCCTTTAGGCCGTAATTGTCAACCGAAAGCGTAAGCGTTCCAACCTTGGTGCGACCAAGCACCAGTGTGGTATCGTGATCGATCAGGCAGCGGATATCATCCGACAGCGCATCATCAAACGCATGCGGGTCAATGCTCTCCGTGCCACCGGGGTACATCTCATAGATGTCGTTGAATACTGCGAAATATGCTTCGATTTGCGGAGATCCTTCCACATCCGTAGCCCTAAACTCACTTGCTTTGCTGCTTCTTCGTTCCACTTTCTTCCCCTCCTTTCAACTTTTTTTGATCTCCGATTTTCGTGTAAGGGATGTAATTTTCCAATATGGCCAAATCGGAAAGCCCCTCACGCGGATTGTATCCCAGCGCGTCCCTAGCCTCGTTCCTGTCAATGATCGCTCGGTCGACCATGTTACAGTTCACTTCGGCCAATTCAGTGATGGAGTACGCATACAGCGAACGCGGGTTGAATCTGAAATACCAATTCGGCGAAATCAGCAGTTTGCGTGTCAATTCCTGTTCGATCAGTCGTGCTATCGGTAGCACCACAGAACGAATGAAATTGTTGTGCTCGTCTGCATTGAACTCGCCCGCGCCCACAACAAAGGACGGTACGCCGATGATCGCCGCAGCCGTCCGCTTGTCCAGTGTAATACTGTCTATAATCGCCAAATCGTTCAGATTCAGCGGCTTCACCTGTTCCAGCTCGAACGCTTCTGCCGGGATAAACCACGGTCGCCCGCCCTCCGAACTGTCAAGATACTGTTCGCCCAGCTTTTTGCGCCCTTCTTTGGATGCAAAGTCCTCATTCAGTCCATCCACCTTCACGACCAGTGACGGCGAAGGACTTTCCATCAGCGCGGCGGATGTCTTTCGCGCCTGCGCAAGCTGCTTGGCAACCGCTTTCAGCAGGACGATATGCCCGCGCCCCCTCCACGGCATATCAGGATCGGGATTATACACAAAATGCAAAACCTCATCAGGTTCAAACCGCGCTCCGCGTATCATTGTATGGTATCCATACTCGTGATCCATGATTGAAACACTGGAAGCGGGGAGCGGTTCTATGTCGTCCAGCAGTGTGCCGGAATAATGGGGCATGCAGAACGAATTGCCGCCAATCAGCATATCCTTCACGATCTTTTCAACCCATGCCTTACGCGTCGTGTATTTGCATGGTGAAATATCAATTTTGCGCGACAGTTCGTTCTTAATCCGTCTATCGCCATCCTTTGTGTTTTCCATCAGGTGGATGGTCATGCTGCTAACCATGTCCGCCACGCGCTGTATCGCGGTTTGAATTTCCGGGTTATCTGACAGCCTTGTATATCCGGTCAGCGACGCCCATGCATCCGGTGTGCACATCCATGCGACGCTCGATGCATCACGCCTCTGCTCGGTGGGCGATCTCACAGCACGTTTTCTCTTTTTCGCCATTCTCAGTCCTCCAACCATTGCCGCGCCTTGCGGCCTTTTTCAAGATTCTCCAGCATTCGCACGCACGCAAAAACAGCGGCATCAAACACGTCGATGCGCTGCTCCGGCATTACTTTTTCGTACTGGATCATGTCGTCCGTCTTTTCAATCGCCTTCACGTTTTGTACGCAATATTCAAACGGTTCCGCATGCATGTAATACAGCTTTCCGTCCTTTGCCTTCTGCTCAATCCGGCGGAATCCCTCTGATTTTTTGTAAAAGTACTGCGGCTGGTCCACAATCTTGAATCCCGCCGCTTTCATGCCGATGTAGTACTCGCGGCAGAATTTGCGGTCATGGCCAATCTCTGCGATCCTAAACCCGTTCGCGCGCTGCTGCTTGAACCAGTTTACGACCTCCGCGTGGTTTACGGTCGGATGGTTTGACATATTGAGCCATCCGTCATCCTTCCACCCAAAGAGCGGTATGTTATCTTCGTCTGCTTTTCGATGCGCCGCAACGATCGGGAACCAACAGTGCGGTATGATGATGTCAACGTCCTCATAGCACCCGTACAGCGCGCCCGCCGTCAGGTCATACAAGCGTGACAAGTCCGCACCGCCGAACCATTTGATTGGCAGCTTTGTCAAATCTTCAAGCGTCCATGAATACTTCGCATCGCTTGTTCTGAATTCGTCTATGTTGAAATACGCACGCATTGCGGAAGTGTAGATATTCAGCGATTTCGCGAGGAAGTCTTTTCGCTGCTGCGGGTCGTTCTGCGCATCAAGCGCATCGTTCATCATGTCAGATGGACGAATGGAAACGCCATAATTCGGGTTGGCAATCTCGTGTTGGTACGCACTGGTATAGTCCACGTTGCCGTTCTCGTCCTCATCCGCCTTGGCAATAAACGCAAAGATGTGGTCGGCTTTCACCATGCCATCCACAATTTTCAGGCAATATTGCAGACGCTGATAGCAGAATGATGTCATGTCATCGCCTGCCGTTGTGATGCCGATGCACAATTTGTTCGTGTACGCTTTGCCAGCTTCGCGGATTACGTTGTACTGTTTCGCATTTTTGTAGGCGTGCAGCTCGTCGCATATCTGCACGTTCGACACTAAGGAATCGTGCCGGTCAGGGTTTGCGGCAAGCGCTTCAATGAACAGCGAACCGATCACCTGCTCGCTTTCATCGTAGAACTGCCGCGACAAGCTGTGCTCCGCGTTGTTATCCAGCACGCGGAAGTTTTCCAGCTCGCCCATGCGTTCCAAATTGAACACGATATGCGAAAAGCTTTGCGTTGCCTGCTTCAAGGATGCGCCAATAATCAGGATGCGCGAACCAGATGCACGTTCCAGTAGTGCAAGCGCCAGTGCAAGCGCCGCCACGAACGGCGTTTTCCCGTTCTTTCTTGGAATAAAAATGAACGCCTCTTTGAATCGGCGTTCTTTGGTTCCTGCGATGAAGAATCCCAGAAGGTTATATATAATAAACTTTTCCCACGGTTCCAGAATGAACGGTTGCCCTAACAGTGGTGTTCCGTCAAGGCGCTCGCCCTCCTTGTGGGCGATGCAGGTTTCTATAAACCTGATAACAAACTCCGCATCCTGCAATCTGAATTCCCATTTAGGATTTTCAAGATCGTTCAGGAATCGCTTGCATGCGGCACGCAGCGGCTTGCATGCTTTCTTTTTCCCATCGACTATGCTGCGCGCATAATCGATAACATCCGCGCCGTTCTTACACTTGCGCAGGTGTGCCCATTTACCCCTCTGCGGCATTTGTGAAGAACTTTTCTATTGTGCTTGCGCTTTTTTTGCCAGCAAGCGCCTTGTTGTTTACCCTGTGTATTCCAACAGGGGTCAATCCAAGCACGTTCTCTACGTCCAGCAGCTCGCGCCGGAGCGTTTCGATTGCCTGATACAGCGCCGTTTTTCGGTAATTCACCGCGCCGCCCTTGTTCGTGTACGGTTCTGCGACCGTACATCCAGAATCGTACCACTGTTTCATTATCAGGTCGAATTGCAGTCGTGTTTCTGCGTATCTGCATATCAGCGGCGTAAACTCCGGCTTGTATGTCCCCAGTGTTTTCAGGTTTTCAACCGTGGTTTCGTATATCTCGTCATATGCATTTCTCGATGCAGATTTCACCTTGCTCATATTCGCGTCCCCTTTCGTCTAAACCCCCGCGCAGTTGGAAAAGGGGGTGGCCGTCGGTTAATTTCCGCCCGCCCAAATTTTTCAATACCGGGGGGGATTCCATCTCGCCCCGCCCTTCTCCGGGTGCTCTTTGTTGTGACACACAGAACACAACGCCTCCCCATTGCCAACGTCGTAAGCAAATTCCGGGAAATATTCTACCGGCTTTATATGGTGTGCTATCTTGGCCGGAACCTTCTTCCCATACCGCAAACACCGCTGGCACAGATACTTGTCCTTTCGTAAAACCTTAGACGCCCATTCTCTATGGCGCACGCTGTCATAGTGTCGCATCATCTTCTCGCCGGATACCTGCATACCTTCAACTTACATCTCTTCGCCTTTGCATCATAGTGGGCGCATTCCTTGCATGTCGTTGGCGTGCTGATGAATTTAATCCTGTTTTCCATACGAACCCTTTCAGTATGCAAAAGGGACGGCACACAGCGCCGCCCCTTCCGCACAGGAGGTATTTAGTAACATCGACCTTGTCATTGGCCTAATCCGATGATACTACTATACATCATGGAAACGTTTAAAAACGGTTATGTTAATGTTTTTATATCAATTTCTTTCGACAGCGCGTCCACCGTTTTTCGCTCCAACAGTCTTGCGTTATCCTCCGACATGCCTGCCATCCGCGCAACGCGCACCCATGGCGGCTTTTTCGCCGTGTTGAATCGCCTGTATCGCAAATCGATAACTTTGTACTGGTCGACAGGCAAATCAAGCAGCAGGCTGTCAATGGCCGCGCAAAAGTCCATCAGGTTCGCAATGTCATCCGTTATGTCTGCTATCCTGCGCCGATATGCATCCCGCAGCTTTTCCGCACGTTCTGCTGTTATAGCAGTAGGGTTCGATACTTCTCCGCCGTGCGGCATGCCACTGTATTGTTGCGCATGCAGTCCGTATGTTGCATCAATCAGGCCGTTGTATTCTGCGATTTCCTCCTGCTTTCTGCGGCACATCTGTGTCGCTGCGCCCCATCGCTTTAAAAGTCTCCGGATTGCGGCGCGGGTTTCGTTATCCACCATCATGCCTTCCTCCGATCAGATTCATAATTTGGACATTCAATCACGGTATGCGTCCTTTCACCGTACAATTCAGACGTTTCCACTTTCCACCCGTCAACTGGTGTGTGCCGCCTACTGTGATAGCTGCACTTGTCGGCATATGCATTCCGACAGCCCCAGCATAACGTTTGAATCCGCACGGTTCCGCGCGCTTCGTGTTTCCGCAAGTCCCTGGAATATTCCTTTGCGTGCCTGCGTTCTATGATTTCCCCGTCCGGCGTTTCGCAGATTACCCACTTCATAGCGCATGATAAACATTGATAGTATCTAACGATGCGCCCGCGTTTATGGTGCATGGTGTATTGTTTCAGCTCTCCGCCGCAGTCGCAATGCTGGGTTGGTTTGTTCTGTTTGCCCATCAAAGGTATAACTCCTTGTCAAAATGCCATAGGATTTCTCCCCATTCGTAACCGTTATTCGCCATGTTTATTGCTTCGTCAACCCTGCGCAAAATGTATTTTGTGCTTTCTTCCGCACTTCGTTCAGATAGTGTGCGCAGCGTTTCCATCAATGCATGCGCAACAGTCGAATTCGTAACGGATGCAAGTTTGTTCTGCGCCTCCGCAATCATTGCCATGTTTGATATTTTTTCCGAGTATTCATCGTATGCCAATACGGCATACTTCGCCAATCCTTCTGCTGCGGAACATAGCTTCTTAATCGCTTTATTCACCTTCACGCCCTCCCATTCTCCGCATGAATCATCATCGCTTGTCCATTCCGTGCATTTGCTGCTGTCGGCGTTCACGCAAACATAGCCATCGTCTACGTCCTCGTGGTAGTGCCAGCGGCATGATTCGCAGTCCTTAGCCGCTCCATCGCGCATGAGCTTTGCGATTTGTTTTTTAATCGGCATGGGGCTCCTCCTCCACTCCGCGCCATTTATACGGCACACTTCCTTCTGCAAATGCGCTGCAAGGCTCCATGCATTCTTCAAGCAGGCAATCATCTTTGTATTGCTTTGCACAAGTGTTGCATGATTTTGCCTTGTACAAGTCCGCAATCGCCGCATCGCGATCATGCTTCAACCGCTCTATCTCTTTCGCCTGCCTCTCTATCAGGTCTGTGGCATCGCAAAGCACCATTCTCTTTTGAGTAACTCCGTCTCCGTAAGTTTTCTCCATGTTCTTATCATTGGATATATGGCGCAGCGCCTTTACAATTTCCTCTCTAGTTGGCATTGGGTTCCTCCTTCACATACAGATCGGCCTTGTTTTCAAACGCTGCATCGGATTCAAAATATGCCCACTTGCACGCAAGGCATGATGTCCTTATTTTGCCGTTGTCAAGCCTGTATTCGCAGGTATTGCATGGCTCACAGTCATACATTTATACTTTCTCCTTCGGCGGTTCAATGTTTGCCCAATGGGTGACGCTCCCATGTTTTTTATCGTTCCAAAAACCATATGGTATTTCCGAGTCGTGGTTAAATTCAAAAAGCCAATCCTTGACAAATCCATCTTCAAATTTAACCTTATACCATTCTCGCGCAAATTCGCCCCATTCATCTGCCGGAGGCCTTTCCGGCAGCCGATCTTTAACGCTTATCCAGTTCATTATACTTCCTCCTTCGGCGGCTCCGGCAGCGGCATCCATGCGATAACTGGATTGCTTTTAAGCCAAAATCCACCACCCATAGGATATAAATAGCCAAGCATATCCATATCGGTATCGGCAGCATCGTAATAGTACCACCACTCCGGCAAGTTTTCTCTTACGCGTATCTCGCCCCTAAATACCTGCTCATCTTGGAGCAGAATAGCTACTGGCTCTTTTTCTTCCGGCATCTTATCCTTCACGCTTATCCATTCGCCAAACGGATATTCGGTTCTTTTCTCTAACGGCGGCTTGCCCGCCTTGCAGTCCTCGTATCCTTCAGCGTATGAGTTTGATACAAGCCTTCCAAGCTGTTCATTTGTCAAACCGCATTGCTCATGCTGTGCGCGGAGGGCATAAACCGCAAGTTTGCATGCTTCTTGGTCTGCTTCAATTCTGCTGTGAACAGGTATTTTCTTCATGGTCTCGCGCCTTGTATTTGGATCAAGAATTCTGATCGCTTCTTCGCGTGTCATTGCTTGTCTCCTTTTTCCAGCAGCTCCCGCAGAATTTCAATTTCGTGTTCCCTTGCGGCAGCCCCTGCGGCATCCCTTGCGGCAGCCCCTGCGGCATCCCTTGCGGCAGCCCCTGCGGCAGCATTTGCGGCATCCCTTGCGGCA